>ERZ824598.537-NODE-537-length-60663-cov-9.049746_pt1 | contig 60663 bp, 50 predicted proteins | sample MGYA00519934_ERZ824598 | MGnify/ENA primary metagenome ERZ824598 (study PRJEB31778, sample SAMEA3449177) | human gut metagenome | biome: human gut; feature: human-associated habitat; material: faeces | place: United Kingdom | collected 2010/2012 ...
GAGCACTTGACTTTTAATCAAGTTGTCGGGGGTTCGAATCCCCCGTGTCTCATTGAAATAATAAAAGTAAAAAAGGACTTATTACGATTTCGTAGTAAGTCCTTTTTTTATCAATCTAATATGTTGCCGTACATAATGTACTAATCTTATATATTTTGTTAAAGATTTTTAGAGATAAATATTAAAAAAAAGAAGCTTTATAACAAAGACTTCTTTCCAGTGTGTAAAGAAATCACATTACATATAATAACAATTACTACATACAATATTTATTAGAAACTTTGTTGGAGATTTTATAAAAGTTATTCTAGTAAACAACTTATAAATAATAAAATACATATTAAAAGCTGTTAAGAGTTTAACTTATCTGTTAGAAGCTGGAAATATGATTTAAAAGTTTAAAAAGTTTGGAGACAAATTGTATGTTGATGGATAATAAAAAAAGTAATTTGAGTATTAGTTCTAATAAAAATTCTATGGCAGGAGAAAACATAACAGGGGAGGAAATGGAGAATAAGAATAATATAAAAGAGAACAAGAATAAAAATATTAAGGAGAGTGAGAACATAAAAGAAAAGAGATATATAAAAGAATTTGAAAGCACAAAAGAGAAGAAAAATAATAAGGATATAAATGAGTTTGAAAGTATAAAAGAGTTCTACAAAAAATATGTTGTAATAGGATTTTTTGTTGTTGGGATATTAGGAACGCTGTTTCATTTTGTGTATGATTGGTCGGGGCAAATGTGGTTTGTTGGATTGTTTGTACCTGTTAATGAGTCAACATGGGAACATATGAAGCTGTTGTTTGTACCTATGCTTATTTATATTATGCTTGGCAATTTGTATATTAAAAGACAGGAATTTATGCAAAGTAAAAAATATAAAGAAAAAAATAGAAGTAATAATATCAAGATAAATAGGGATATATATGGTTACGATGCGGAAATAGTAAATGACAGGCAAGATAAAAATAATGAGCTGCATCAGATAGAATATACAGGACTGTTTGGAAATATATTCGGTACATGGAGCATACCGTTTTTGTTTTACGGATATAAGGGAATACTCGGCTTTGAAATTGCATGGGTAGATATAAGTACATTTTTCGTTGCTGTCTTAATTGCGTTTGCAGTGCAATATCATGTGTTGATATATTCATATAAAAAACAGACACAAAATTGTGGAAAAACAGTGTTGATTGTTAATCTGGCACAGCTTTTTGTCTTTGTATTGTTGACATATCATCCGCTTAATCTGGGGATTTTTATAAGTCCGGTGTAAAACTTGAAATAAGGCTGTTATTATTTATGGACAAAAACAAAAAGTTTTCATTGTTTAAAAGCAACAAGGTAAAGTAATTATAATATAAAGATAAAAATAAAAGGCGGTTATAATATAAAGACAAAAATAAAAGGCAGTTATAATAAAAAGATAAAAATAAAGGGCAGTTATAATATAAAAACAAAATCTAAAAGTTGAGATATGATAAAAAAACAACTAAAAGCTGTTACACTTAAAGACAACAACCAAAAACTGATATTTTAGTGGCAGAATGTGTTTTAGGTATGTTATAATGAGTATGTTTATGTGGAAGTTTTTATTAAATCTGATTGATGGGCGATAAAATATATATAGAAATAGTGATAGATATAGCCCTAGCAAAGTCATATGTTTCAACATATGGGAATGTCATATAATAAATATCAGAGAATAAAAAGAAATGAGGAAGTTTATGGAGAGTTTAAAGCGAATTACTTTAAATCCTGCTAAGTGCGGTCTTGACTTAGGGGATGGTAGTGAGCGAGCCGAATATGTAAATCAGGATTACATATTGAATGTGCTCGGCAGACCTCACAGAAATATTGGTATTATGTACACCTATTATCCTAAGGATAAGGAATGGCCTCAGAGGATAAGTGAGGCTTGCAAGGATATGGAAATTCATTTTCAGTGGGATTATCCGTATGACGATTATTTCCCTTACCTTGGTGGCATTGGCGGCAGTATGGATGGTGAGCCGTTTACTTTTATGCGTGATATAAGGAAGCACGGACAGGATGTTGCACTGACACTTACGATTGACTGTTCTTTGGAGGATGAATATCTCAGGCAGATTGCAAAGGAACTTAGAACTTTTGGAAGAATGAGACTTCGTATAAACCATGAGTGCACAGGTGACTGGTTTACACACAATCAGAGATTTTCATATCAGGATATTGGTGATTTTTTTGTAAGATTTGCAAAGATTGTCAAGGAGGAAGCTCCAAATGTATCTATTGTGTATTGTGGAGGTTCAGTGACAAGTCTTGATGATGATGCACCTATCCAGTACGAGAAGGAGTTCACGGAGGCATACAAAGTGGCGGATTACTGGTCAAATGACTGTTATCTTGCACTTCATTACGGCTGGCCGTTTGATGTTTGCGAGAAAGGCGGAGACAGCTATGCAGTGACACCGCTTGATACATTTGTGGAAAGGCTTGAAAAGACTTCAAAGCGTCTTACAAAGGTTGCTGACAATATATGCAAACCTCTTGTTATATCTGAGTTTAACACGGATGGAGATGTGACCGGTCCGAGACGACAGGGTGAGTCAATTAAGAGATTTGTTGAAAGAATAAAATCGGATGATGCGGATTGGTTTGATGGTTTTTCTATGTACCAGTTTAGAGACAGAGGACGGCTTGGTCTTGAAATCGAAGATCCAAACAATAAATCTGTTGGAATAGCACAGCCGTTACTTAAACAGTATCAGGAAATTTTGAAAGACCCTTATTTCCAGCCGGTTATCGAGGAAAAAGATAAGTTGGAACTCCCTGCAAAGATGCGCTGGGGCGGTTCTGAGGACGCAGACGGTGTTGCCATTGATATTAAGATGGAAGGAAATCCGGAATTTTTTGAGATTACTTTTGAAGAAGAACTTAATATCATGATGGAGATAAACGGAAAGTGGTTCTATAAAGCACCTGAGACTAAGACAGTTGACCTTATGCCTGCGTTCTTTGATTCAGAGGTAAAAGACGGACAGGTTCTTACATTGAAGATGTTTGCACCACCGGCAACAGGTGAAAATGACGAAAGTCAGGGCGATGACTGGGCAGTTAATTATTATACTGAGATGAAAAAAATGCCTGAACTTCGTATCAGATATGAGGCTGTCGAGGAGTTATAATAACCGGTTTCAAATTTTATCATAGTAAAATATAAATAAAGCTGCGATTTAAAGTAGTGGTATAACAAGAGTATGAAAATATAAAAAATACAAGTAATATTGTAAAGAGATTAAAGTGCTGTTGTAAATTATATAGAAACAATGTTTTAGTCAATAAGTTGCAACTCTATAAATAGGTGCAGATAATTTTTAGCGGTTGCATTAAAGGTGTGAATAGTACTGATATTTAAATTGGTATATAGTATTACGAGTAATAAGCAGTAAAATGTAATATAAAAATAGTAAAAAATTATATACATAATAACTAACGGTGATTAGAAAAAATTGTATTAAGAAAATATTGTAATAAAAAGAAAGGTGGAACAATATGACAAAGTATATTTATGGAATTGATATAGGTGGAACTACGGTCAAAATGGGACTTTTTGACGAAAAGGGCGATATGCTTGAAAAGTGGGAAATTGTTACCAGAAAAGAAAACAATGGAGAAAATATTCTTCCTGACATTGTGAAGTCTATTAAGGAAAAGAATACAGAGAAATCTATTGAGACAGACGATATTCTCGGTATTGGCATGGGTGTTCCGGGTCCTATAACAGAGGACGGACGAGTTCTTAAGTGTGCAAATCTCGGCTGGGGGATTTTCTCGGTTGCAGATGAGATGAGTAAACTTACCGGAGTTGAGAAAGTTAAGGTTGGTAATGATGCAAATGTTGCAGCTCTTGGTGAGCAGTGGCGTGGCGGCGGACGCGGTTTTGACAATATCGTTATGGTTACGCTTGGAACAGGTGTAGGTGGTGGAATTATTATGGATGGCAAAATCCTTACCGGTGAGAATGGAGCTGCCGGTGAGATAGGTCATATAACTGTAAATCCTAAAGAAACTCTTACTTGCGGATGCGGATGTAAGGGTTGTCTTGAACAGTATAGTTCGGCAACAGGTGTTATAAGAATGGCTAAAGAGCGTCTTGAAGCGTCTGACAAGCCGTCAGAGCTTAGAAAATTTGCTGCTGATGAAATAGGTGGCAAAGAGGTTTTTGACGCTTATAAGGCAGGAGACGAGCTTGCAGCAGAAGCAGTAAATGAGTTTGCAATATATCTTGGAATGGGACTCGGAAATGTAGCTTCAGTAGTTGACACACAGGCATTTGTAATCGGTGGAGGACTTTCTAAGAATGGTCCTGTAGTTATCGACATTGTTAAAGAGCAGTATAAGAAGAATGTAATGTTTGCACTTAAAAATACAGAGTTCAGACTTGCAGAGCTTGGAAATGATGCTGGAATGTACGGTGCAGTACGCATGGTACTTCAGTAATTTTTGGTAAAGAAAATTATTGAATAAAATTTAAAATAAAACACGAAAGTCTATGAAAACTTTTGTAAAATTTATGAATTTTACAAAGTATGAATGCAGATAAACATTCCCACGCCTTTAGTGCATAGAGTATTAGGCAGTGGGGAAAGGTGTTACTTATGCAGACAAAAAACAGATTTTCGTGTTTTAAAAATTCTCAGGTATATTTAACTTGCGTCTAAGTTCAGTATCAGTAATTATAGGATAGATTATTATCGTTTCAAAAATCTCAGATTCGGTATAACAACTATAAACACCCTTGTACTTATCCGAAGTGTTTATGATATTGGTAATTCCATAGCCGTGGTAATATTCATTTGGGTCGATTTTTTTTTCTTTTTCGGCATCTACGGCAACGCGGGTGTTTTTGACATGAACGACAAACTGAAAGTCATCCGTATATAGATCTATATTGATATGCCTTGAGTTTGCATTCGTTATTTTTCTTACGGCATTAAAACTGTTATCCATAAGATTTCCAATAATTATACAAAGGTCATAATCCTTTACTGGAATTGTTTTTGCGTTAATTTTAATATTTGTGTTAAGTTTTATACCCTCGGCTTTTGCCATGTTAATGTAATTGCTAATAAATGCGTCAATAACAAGATTTCCGGTATTTATGCGGCTATATGAGTTCTCGATATCAGCTACAGATGTATCAATGTAATTATCAATGTTGTCGAGTGTGTTGTTTTTTATGCAGTCTTTTATATAGAAAAGGTGCTTTTTTGTGTCGTGAACAACGCTTCTTGTTGCTTTGTAGGCAGAAGAAAGCTGATTATATTTTTCAGTCTGAAAAAAAAGCTGTTTTGTTATAACTTTTTCGTGTTCTTTCAAAAATATTACCTGTACTATATTGTTTAATAGAAAATAATTAACAATATTTAGTATGATAAGCATAAAATAAAATATCAGCAATCTGTATTGATTTGACTTATCGAGAACCTGTGAAATAGGTGTTGTGATGTACAATATAAATGATATGACCGGAGTTACAAAAACAGAGAAGTTGTAGGTCATATTTTGCGATACGGATTTGCGGTTAAATAAAATCTTAAGTCCTAATATAAAAATAACGGTAAAATACAGTATTAAAAGACATATGTCGGATATGCCTATAAGTGCTAAAAACATAAAATTAAACATAAAAACCTCATTTCTTAACGAATTATTTTAAAATAACCAAATCAGTTGAAGATATTTAATGTCTTTTTGGCAAAGAAACTGCGAACCTGTTTTTGATAGTGTCTGCTGAGAGGGAGAGTGTCTCCATTTGTCATGATTAGAGAGGTTTTCTCGACAATATGGATGTGGTTCAGATTGACAAGTGTGCCGCGGTATGGTGTCAAAAAATGTGTTTTACCGAGTTTATTTTCCCATTCATTGATTGTTCCATTGCAATAAATATCATCATTTTTTAGAATAAAGTGAAGGGCATTTTTTTCAGTTTTAATTGCTTCTATATAAATAATGCCATCCAGATTTACAATGATTTTTTGGTGTGTATTTGTAGGAATTATTATCTTGTGTATAACAGAGTCCTCTATGGATTTGATTAGTTTTTTTATTATTATGCAAAAATCGTTGTAGTTGAGTGGCTTTGAGAGATAATAAAAAGCCTGGACATCAAAACTGTCCTGCATATATTCAGGATAATGGCTGACAAATACGATACGGACATTTTTGTCACCGAGCATACGGATTTTTTTGGCGAGCTCAATACCTGTGATTTCAGGCATTTCAACATCAAGAAATAAAATATGATATGTCTCAGGTTTTGTATAAGCAGAAAGAAGTTCTTTTGCAGAGGTGAACTTGTCTATCTGAAATGAATAATCTTTCTCTGAGTCAATATCATAGGTTTTGAGGTAGTCTGCAAGTATTGTTGTATATTCAGGTTCATCATCACATATTCCAATTTTTAAGAGCATAGTTTTAATCCTTTCATCAATTCAAATGTTTGTAGTCTTTTTTTCTAAAATATAACCTGCTACAATATTTATTAAATTTATCAACATACATATGGCAAGTGTTCCGTATAATCTTTGCAGGTTGTGTAAATAAAAAAATATGTAAAGTATTGTTAAGATAACGCAGAACAGCAGGCAGCGTTTTTTTAGCGAAATTTTTCGCTCAGGAGTCATAGGTCTGTTTTTTGTGCCGACAGGGGATAAAACAGCTATTACAGACAGTGATATTGCAAAGGCGGCAGTCCATTGCCATGTAAGTGCGGAGGATATTGCACCTGAATAAAGCACAAATACAAAGGTGATAAGTGAAAGTATGGCACACCGTTTTGGAGTGGATGCATGAAATCCGCCGCCAAAAGAGCGAAGTGGTGTAAAAACAGCCAAAAATATAAGTGTTTCAGGCAGTTTGTGTGAAAACACACCATATAAGACTGCAAATATAAACAGGAAAAACAATTCTATAATATAGTCAAGACAATAAGAATAAATAGGAATTTCCTGCTCGGAGATTATATTATTGGCAGATAATGTTTCAGCAATAGATGAACTTATTTTTTTTGATATAATCATTTGTTCCTCTTTTCTGTTAAAAGTATAACTCAGATTTTGTTATTTCATTATAAAACATTTTTATATAAATAACTATCACAACTCATTTTTTGTGGTATAGTTAAATTACATTGGAAAACGGTTGAAAAAAGTTTCCTGATGAAATTTTAAAGAAAGGAGAAAAATGAACTATGAAAAAGACTTTTTCTGATATTGTCGTAAAGTACGGCACAGCTATATGTGCATTGGCAGTAATGGTTGCACCTGTAGCAGCAAGAAGCTGTAAGCTTTTATGGTATGAGTCTGAACAGCCTGACGGTTTAGACAAGTTTGTGGCAGAACATACTGAAAAATAATAAAAATGATGCTGTTTTATTAAAAACATCGTTTTTGCAAAGCGTTGTATAATTGGGTACCGGGGAATAAAACGGCTCTCTCACTCTTTACTCTACCCGGGGGTGAGAGAGTAAATGATTTAATGGGTGGAAGCAAAAAAGAGTTTTTGAAAAAAATGATTGTATAAGGCGAATATATGTGGGAAGAGGGATTACTATGAAATTATATCAAAGCAGTCCTGTTTTTTTGATTGAACTAAAATAAAAAAATTTTGCATCATTTTGGATGGTTGTATCGTTATTAGTTATAAATGGTAATAAGGGAGGCGGATGGTTATGAAAAAATTTATTGTTAATCTGGTTTTGATTTTGGCTTTCGTTTGTGGATTTAGTACGGTGAGGGCAAAGGCATATTCTGTTGAATTGGTGAAGAATGGTATTTATGCAAAGTATATTCCGGAAAATGTTATGAAAAATGCACCTGTTTTGTTTAAAAAGAATGTTGATAAAGTTATGAAATATTATGAAAAGCATAAAAATGAAAGCGATTATGATTTTTTGCAAAAAGTACCATTAGCTTATAAGGATCTGCATGATGCGGTAGGAGATTTAAAGGATAATGACAAAATTGTTATCTGTAATCCTTTTATAATTTATGATATTAACGATGAGGATGAAAAATATACCGGCTACACATATTATTTTGTGATAAAGAAGAATAATGAGAAAGTGAGTTTGTTTACTATTTATGTGGAGGAGGGCAAAATTAAATTTGATTATGATAAGGTCTGGGACAAATATACCGGTATGAAAAATAAGATAACTGACAATACTTTGTTTTATTGGGTGAATGGAAAGATATATGCACAGACAAAGAATAAAAATGAGATGGTATATGATGGCTCCGGTACCGGTGGAGTATTAATGGGTGGCTCAGGGGATAATATGGTAGAACATTCGTCTGTTAAATATATCAAATTTAAGAAATTAAGCTATGATGAAAAGGAGAAGATAATAACTAAATATTTAAAAAATACGGCAAAAATATCCGGCAGGAATGGGAATAGTTCCGGTGACAAGAAAAGTAAATATGTATGCGGAAATGGAACTTTATCAGATAAAAATGGGACTAATGCGGATGATGGCTTGGATTTAGAGGACGAGGTAAGCGATGATAATAATCAGAGGGCTGGAAAAATAAACACCTGCTATAATGGAGCTGGCAGGGGAAATAATTGGACAGATATAAAAAAAACAGTTGCAGCGGCTGTTGGAGCTGTTGCTGTTGTGATTGTGGCAGCAGGAATTTGTTATAAAAGAAAGAAGCGTTGAGATAAAAGGCTATTCTACCATAAAAAGATACTCAGCAATTCATTAAGCGGGCTTATGTATTGCTGAGTATCTTTTTATGGCTGAACTGTTACAGTAGTTTTGTAAAATTTATATATTAGGTATTTTCATTTTAGGTCTTTTGTTTTATCATTAAATCGGTATCTTTATTGTCTGGTTGACTGTTTTTAGATTGATTTAACACTATAAATAAGTCAATACACAAGTAGTGTTATGAGCGAATAGCAGAGTGGATTGCGGATATCTGCTTGAATTATACCAAAGACAATAGAACATAAAATGGAGGATTCAGATGAAGATAGCAATATGTGATGATGAAATATCAGTATTAAACGAAATAAAGAGTTTGCTGGCTGAATATTGCAAAGATTATGACAGAGAGATTAGCTGCGATGTGTTTCAAAGTCCGCTTGAACTTTTGACGAAAATGGAACAGAGCGGATGTTATGATGCGTTGTTTTTAGATATTCTTATGAATGATGATAACGGAATAGAGGTGGCTCGTGAACTGAGAAAGACCGATAAGGATGTCAGGATTGTTTTTCTGACTTCGTCACCTGAATTTGCGGTACAGTCATATACAGTGGGAGCGTTTTATTATGAATTAAAGCCGGTGAGACGGGAAAGCTTTTTTAAGCTTATTGATAGGTTGTATTCTGAGTGGGAGAGGGAAAAATCAGAGTTTTTTATTGTCAAATGTGATAATGGAATAAATAAGATTGATGTAAAAAATCTTGAATATTGCGAGGTGGTAAACAGGGCACTTGTGATATGTCTTGCTGATGGTACAAGCTTAAAAAGTACAGTAAAGATAACAGATATTGAGGAAAAGCTGAGAAAATTTGGCTGTTTTATCCGTCCGCATCGCTCTTATCTTACTAATTTGAGGTATATAAAAAATATATCTCAGAAAAATATAATAATGAAATCCGGAGCAAAAATTCCTATACCACATGGAAAATATACTCAGACAAAAGAACGATATTTGGAATATGCGTTTGAAAATGAATTATTTACAAATGTGGGAGGAAGCGTATGAGTGAGTTGATTACGCTGATAAATTATATAGCCGTGAGTATATTTGGAAGTATATTGTCGGCTGCTTTTTGTGGAATTGGGAAAGAAAAGAAGCAAAGAAATCTAATTGTTTTTACTGTTGGAGTGGCTCTTATAATAGAAGGAATAGTTTATTATTTTTATGGAGAAAGGGTTGTTCATGAGTTTTATCCGATTTTTGCACATATTCCGCTTGTGATAGTATTATGGGTTATAACAAAACGCTTTTTGAGCAGTCTATCTTCGGTGCTGACTGCTTATTTGTGCTGTCAGTTCAGGCGGTGGCTGGCACTTTTGTTTACATTTGTCTTTAAAAACAGTGATGAGTTGCTGCAGATAGTGCAGATTATAATAACTGTTCCATTTTTAATTTTATTATTAAAATATGTAGTCGCATCCGTGAGAGAGATGATAATGCGTCCGGCAGCGGAGATGTGGACTTTTGCCATAGTGCCGATAGTTTATTATCTGTTCGATTATTCAACGGTTGTATATACGAAGCTTTTGTATGAGGGAAGTTATCTTGTTGCTGAATTTATGCCGACATTTTCATGTCTGTTTTTCCTTGTTTATGTCAAACAGAGTACAAAACAGGAAAAGACCAGATACAGACTGGAGCAGGAAAAGAATGCATTTGAGATGCAGGCAAAACAGTCTGTTCAGGAGATTGATTTTTTGAGAAAGAGTCAGGAACAGGCGGCTGCACACAGACATGACCTGCGTCATCATATGCAGTATCTTGCTTCATGCATAGCAAATAATCAGAATAAACAGGCATTAGAATACATTAATTCAGTGTGTAAGGAGATTGAAGCACAAAAAGTTGTTGATTATTGTCAGAATGAGACGGCAAACCTGATATTGACGGCATATGCACAGCGTTTTGAGAAATCAGGTATCAGTTGTGAAATTAAGTTTGTGCTTGGCAGGGATACCAGGATTTCATCTGTCGATATGTGCATAATTCTTGCCAATGCACTTGAAAATGCGTTAAATGAATGTAAATTTCTAATGACGCAGAATATTCCAACGGAGATAAGCGTGAACGGATATGAAAAGGATAACAGGATTTTTATACAGATTTCAAACACCTGCCGTAAGAATGTGTTATTTAATGACGGTATGCCTGTCACGAAGGCAGAGGGACATGGTGTCGGTACTAAAAGTATATGCTCGGTTGTGAATAAATATAACGGAATGTGTTCTTTTAAGACAAAGGGAGATATGTTTATCTTAAGGGTAGTGATATAAAGGCAGCAGTTTCAGTATGTAAAATATTGAGACTGCTGTTTTTGTCGTTTATGCGTTTTTTTAGGTCGATTTAACCGCATTTTGGGGCGATTCACACATATTGTCACAATTAAGTGATGCCGGGTAGTATAATAATAACAGCGTTGACAGACATAAAATTACAAGATGCTTTCAGGCGAAAAGGGAAATATGAACATAAAAAAGGGTTTAATCAATAAGTAAATGCCTCGTTTTGAGGAAATACCAAGAGTACATATAATTGAAAGAGAGGAAATGCCTATGAACAAAACAAAAAAAACACTAAGAAAGATACTTGCGGTCGTATTAAGCTTAAGTATGATGCTTTCTATGACTGCTATTTCTCCTAAAAAAGCAGATGCTTTTATGAAAGCAGATGTAACGGAAATCAAATCATCTGATATGTCTGAACTGCTGAGTCATTATTGGAATTACAAGCTTGAGGATAATAAGCTTACTATTAATATCACGGATACGGAGGCTGAGAAAAATGTCCAAGCAGCGATTGCCGGCGGTGCAACTAAAGCATATTATCAGGCAGGTTTGGATCTGTACATAGATAATGTAGCAACAGGAACATCTACAGCACAACCATTAACTTCCGGAAATTTTGACGGAAATACTTGTACAATATCGCAAGATGTTTCAAGTATTGCTCAAACTATAAACACTCTTGTTGTCAGTGTAAGTTTGGTGACGACGACTAAAGTAGGTTTAAAAACAACTAAAAAAGCGACTCTTTGCTATAATTTTCCTATATATCTTGAAAAGGAAAACGGAAAAATCTCAATCTATTCTCCATACGGTGCAGCCGCAGTTAAGGCTTTGGAGGACTTTAATGCAAATTATAAACCTGAGAATTATCTTAAGACAAGAACATTCACAAATATTGCCTGCAAGTCATTTGAGAAGATTGTTGAAAAAGCAAAAGAACTTACTAAGGATTGTAAAAACGATGGCGAGAAAATTAAGATTATCCATGACTGGATATGTACGAATGTAGCGTACAATTATCCGGCTATTCAAGGTACAACAAGTGGAAATACTACTGATATTGATACATCCTATAAGTATGGGGAAAAATATGGAATTGACAGAGCATTTGAAGATGGACTTGCAGTATGTTCAGGATATGCCTCACTTGGCGAGCTTATGTTCCGTGCAGCAGGTATCCCAAGTATGTGTATCGAGGGAACAGGAGGTGCATTAGATGATGGCACTGAAAATAAGTCGAAGTTTGATTGCAATCATGAATGGAATGTTGTATATTACAATAATTCATGGCATTTTATGGACCTGACATGGGATAGTCCAAATGTTTATTATGGTAAAGGCGATAGTAGAAATATTTCCGGAAAAGCACCGTATTATACATATTTTGGGATACAAGCAGAATTGTTCGGAGTTTCTCATTACCAAAGACAGATATTTGATGACGCAGAAGAGGTAACCGGTATAAAAGTTGTCAATCCGAGGACACAGTATTTTGTGGGTCAAAATCTTGAAAAGAACAGCGAAATAGAACTTACAGTTGAAAATAATAAAAAGACCTGGTATGGAGTTAAAGAGAATGCGGCATATAGCGGATATGACTTGAGTAAACCGGGTAAACAGACTGTTACGGTCAGATATATGGGGCTTGAAACAACATATGATATTGAAGTGCTCGAAATGGATCATATCAAGGTTGTGCCAAGCGAAAATACAACATATCTTATAGGAAGTAAATTAAAAACTGATTTTAAATTATATGTTGTAGCAAAAGACGGTACAGAAGTTCTTATAAAAGATACAAACGCTGAAAATACATATGTTACCTGCAGCGGTTATGATATGAACAAGGAGGGTAAGCAGACCGTTACGGTTTCTTATAAGGATTTAACGGCACAGTATGATATTAATGTAGTAGATGCAAAAGAAATCAGTGTTGAGACTGACGAGACACCGGTTTATCCGTATGGGACTCAGTTCAAACCAAACTTTAAATTATATGTTACTAAGTCGGACGGAACTAAGCAGTTAGTTGAAAACGGAACTTCGCTTGCCACTTGTACAGGATATGACCTTAGCAACTTAAATAAAGTGGGTGAACAGGAAGTAACGGTTACATATCTTGGATTGACTGCAAAATACAAGATAAAGGTGGTATTAGCAGTTGGGCTTGGGTGTGTTGCAGCAAATAAGTCTTTTGAACAGGGACAGGAACTCGACACTACCGGAAATAAAGTATATTATGTATTGAAAAACGGTGAAGAGCTGATGGTAAATAATGCGGATGTTACTTACAGTGGTTATGATAAGGATAAGACAGGCATACAGAAAATTACGGTAACCTGCAATGGACTTACTACTTCATATTATGTTACCGTAAAAGCAAAGAGTGAGCCGACGGCAACTCCTACAGTAAAGCCAACGAAACAACCGACAGCTACACCGAAAGCAACAGCAACAGTAAAACCGACGAGAACACCATCTGTTACAGCGAGTGCAAACCCAACGACAGCACCGGATGATGATGCGGCTGCGACAAAGAAACCGACAAAAACATCGTCTAAAAATCCTAAAGGAACAAAAATAGCAAAGGTAAAAGCGGGTTCTAAGAAACTTGTTGTAAAGGTAAAAACACAGAAAGTTAAAACAAACGGTTATCAGATAAGATATTCTTTGAAGAAAAACATGAAAGGTTCAAAGACGATAACATTGACAAGAAATACCAGAACATCTGCAACTATAAAAAAATTAAAGGGCCGCAAAACATATTATATACAGGTTAGAACATATCGTAAGATTGGCAAAAAGAAATATTACAGTACATGGTCTAAGGCAGTTGCTAAAAAGACATTGAGGTAGGGAGTAATAAACTTCTTTCATAACGCATATATATTTAGTAATAAGATTTAATTTATGGGGGTTGCTATGTCGAAAACAAAAATTGTGGTTTTGCGTATGAAAGAAGTTGTATATACGGCTGTGTTTGTTGGAATAGGTATTTTGCTGCTGATAGTTTTGTTTTTTATGTTTGGCAGACAGAATTCGACTAAAAGTGAGAGTACACAGAGTACCATAAACAACGAAAGCTGTACATATAAAAATGATGCAATATATAGAGCGGGAATTTATGAGAGTCAGTTTGTGATAGGGGAAAAAACAATAAATCTCGAAGTTGCCCTTGATGAAGAACAGGTTAAATCTGTTAAAGTTAAAAATTTGGATGAGTCTGTTGAGACTATGTATCCGCTGATGAAATCGGCGGTTAAGGATGTGTCAAAACAGCTTTCGGCTGGGGTGTCGATTGATGAAGTTGTTTTATCAAAAAATTCCATGTACACGGAAAAGCTTATTTTGGATGCGGTAAAAGCGGTACTTGATGAGCAGAGATTGTAGGGAATTTGAAGTATTTGTATTTTTGGGGACGGAATTTGCGAAACTATTTGTGATTTGTGAGGAATGTGCGAATAGAACAATAATACCGCAGGCACGCTTTCGCTATGCTGTCACCGTAGCAGCACATAAAGGGTGAAAATACCACCCTTAAGTGCTGACGGTGACAGAATGCCTGCTAATATTATTTGTTCTATCCGCACATTTTGTTTGTTTTTATGAGAGTTTCGCAAATTCCTGTTAGAGCAGACATACAATTTTTTTATTATTTACTGAACTGATATAGTTTTTTGTAAATGTAAGTCTGTTGACTTGTATTTTATGTTATACTTAGATATAAGATTTTTTATTTGGTTTGGATAATTTATTTAATGACTATTCAAAATCCAGATGTGTAGTATAGTTAAATTTTATTATTTATGTTATATGTTATTTGTAAATTTAGTGCAAGAGTGCGATTTCTCTTATCTTGCGAATTTATGATATATTGATGTTTATACAGGAGAAAGGATAACGGGATGGCAGTTCAGTTTATTTTTGGCGGTTCGGGCAGAGGTAAGACTTATTTTTTGCAGCACAAGATTATGGAGGAGGCTGTGAACAATCCTAAAAAGGATTATATTATGATAGTGCCTGAGCAGTTTACCATGCAGACACAGAAAGATATGATAAAGATAAGTCCGGGGCACGGCATTATGAATATTGATGTGCAGAGTTTTGTAAGGCTTGCATTCAGAGTGTTTTCGGAGACAGGTGCGGGAAATTTGCCGGTGCTTGATGACCTTGGAAAGATTATGATATTGAAAAAAGTGCTCGGACAGAAGAAGGACGAGCTTAAATATTTTGGAAGAAATATAAATAAGGACGGTTATATTTCGGAAATCAAATCGTTTATGTCTGAGCTTATACAGTACGGTGCTGATGAGGACGAGATAGAACGGATGATTAAGACTTCTGAAAAGAAACCGGTTCTTAAATATAAATTGCAAGATATGTCTGTGGCTTTTAAGTCATTTAAGGAATATATTGAAAAGAATTATATTACTTCTGAGGAACTTCTGAGTGTCTTTGCCGATGTTGTCTCACAGTCAGAACTTCTTAAAGGGGCTGTCATATGTCTTGACGGCTTTACAGGTTTTACACCACTTCAGTACAGGCTTTTGCGTGAGCTTATCAAGACGGCTGAAATGGTCTATGTGACGGTGACGGCTGATGACAGGGAGTCGGTTATAAATAAAGGAAAAAATTATCAGTTATTTTTTATGAGCAGAAAGACTGTTCATAATATAAGGCAGATTGCGAGTGAGACAGGTGTTGAGGTTTTGGATGACATATGGACGGGAAAAGAGATAAGTCAGACAAGATTTGGTGAGTCGGAGGAACTTGAATGGCTTGAACGCAATCTGTTCAGGTATCCGTATAAGAGATACAATAAGAAAAATGAGGTTTCTGATATAAGCTGCCATGTGCTTAAATATGCCGAGGATGAGGTTGATTTTGTAGTTCAGAAAATAAAAGGACTGCTTGTCGGTGGCTGCCGTTACAGGGATATTGCCATTGTTGCAGGAAGTCTTGAAACATACGGAAGCATTATCGAGCACTCAATGAAAAAGGCTGGGATTGCCTGCTTTGTCGACCAGAAAAGAGGTGTTCAGTCGAGTGTGCCGGTGCGTGCCATAGATGCACTTTTGCAGATAATAATAAAAGATTTTGCTTATGAGGATGTGATGGATTATTTGAAAAGCTGTCTTTCGTGGACGAGTGACAGTCAGAATGACATTCTTGATAATTATCTTCTGGCTACGGGAATCAGAGGTTTTAAATCGTGGAACAGGGAATGGAACACGGCATATGCCTACAGAAGGATGACTGACGAGTCAAAGGATTTTGCAAACGGAGTTGTCGAGAATGTCAGGCTTGGTGTTCTGGAAAATCTGTCAGAGCTTTATGAAAAAACGGCAAAAGGAAAGCATACGGTCAGGGAATATGCGGCATCATTGTTTGAGTTTTTTGAGAGACAGCATTTTTATGAGAAGCTGATGGAATTTGCTGACGAATACGAAGAAAATGAAAATTTTGATATGGCGAGTGAGTACAGACAGCTTTACGGCATGGTGATAGAAGTATTTGAAAAACTTGTTTCGCTGATGGGTGATGAGGAAATGTCGCTAAAGGAATTTAAGGATATTCTTGATATTGGTTTTTCGGAGGCGAGGATAGGAGTAATTCCGCCGGGGATAGACCAGGTTATGGCTGGTGATATGTCGAGAACAAGGATTTCAAATATAAAATACTTGTTTCTTGTGGGTGCTAACTCTTCAAATATTCCAAAGGGTAATGGAAGCGGCGGTATTATTTCGGAGTCGGAGAGAAATTTTCTTGCGGAAAATGAATTTGAACTTGCACCGACGGCAAGGCAGCAGGTATATACGGAGCAGTTTTATCTTTATTTAAACCTGACAAAGCCATCAAAACACCTATATATAACATATTGCGACAGCGAGAGGGACGGAAGTGTAAACGAGCCGTCGTATATTATTTCGAGGATAAATAAGATTTTTCCGTCAGTGAGTGTCAAATTTGAGGAGCGAAAACAGAGCGAAGAAAATGCTTGGTCTGATGATGAGGGAAAGAAATATCTTATCGCAGGTCTTAGAAATGGAGATTTTTCTGATAAAAAATGGCAGGAGATATATAATTGTTATTTTGACTCAGAGGAGAATAAAAAAACGCTTGATAACATATTGACAGCGGCTTTCTTTAAGGAAAACAAGAGCAGTATTTCCAAAAAAATCGCAAAGAGCCTTTATCCTGAAAATCTCAGAGGAAGTACATCACAGCTTGAGAGATATGCGGCTTGTGCATTTTCATATTTTATGCAATATGGACTTAAACTTCAGGAAAGACAGGAACACACTATTGAAGCCTATGATATAGGAAATATCGTTCATGATGCACTTGATATGTACACTAAGATACTTCTTGCAGGAAACAGGAGATGGCAGGATGTTGATAAAAAAGAGCAGGAAAAGATAGCAGGCGAATGTGTGGAGAAAGCGGTAAGTCTTTGTAAGGACGGTATTATGAGAGATACGAGCAGAAATCAGTATATGATAAAGCGTATTCACAATGTTGTTAATAAGACGATATGGGCGATTTCAAAACAGATGGGTCAGGGAAGTTTTGACACTATTGAGAGTGAGCTGATTTTTGAAACTGTCGGAAAAGCCAAAGAAACAGATGAGGAACTTATAAAACTTGTGGGAAAGATTGACAGGCTCGACGGATTTTCGGACGGTTCAAAGGACTATGTGAGGGTTGTCGATTATAAGACAGGAAACAAGGAATTGTCGCTCAGTGAACTTTATTACGGACTTCAGATGCAGCTTGTCATTTATCTTAAGGCGAGCATTGATAAGAAATCTAAGGCTGAAAAGATAGTTGTGCCTGCGGGTATGCTCTATTACAGGATAAAAGACCCTATCTTAAATGAAAAGGTTACACCTGAAAATTTTGAGCAGAAAACTTTGGAGTCACTTGCAATGAACGGAATTGTAAACGGAGATTTTCCTATGCTTGAGGGAAGTGACAGAAATCTTGAGCAGAACAACGGCGTGTACCAGCCTGATTATGTGTCTTCCGTAAGCAATATTGAAACCGGAAAAAAAGGTCAGCTTAAGAAAAGTTCAGGTGTCACAAATACAGATTGTCTTAATGAGCTTATTAAATTTACGGAGAAAAAAGTTGTGGATATGTCAGAGGAGATACTTGACGGAAAAACACTTGTAAATCCGTATAAGACAAATGAGTCACAGCCAAAATCAGCCTGTATGTATTGTGCGTTCAGGAGTGTGTGCAGATTTGACAGCAGGCTTTATGGCAATGATTACAGAGTGTTTGAAAAATTGTCGGATGATGATGTTATGAGAATTATTCATGGGGAACTGTCGGAGGAGGAATGATATGGGCGATACAAGATGGACGGATGACCAGCAGAGAGTTATTGATGCGAGAAATTGCAATCTTTTAGTTTCAGCGGCGGCTGGTTCGGGCAAGACAGCGGTGCTAGTTGAGCGAATTATAAAAATGATAACTGATGAAAAAAACAATGTGGATATTGACAGACTGCTGGTGGTTACCTTTACAAATGCGGCGGCAGCAGAGATGAAAACAAGAGTGGGTGAGGCTATAGAGAGCAGGCTTCTTGAAGAACCTGACAATGAACATCTCCAAAGACAGGCTTCGCTTCTTCATAATGCACAGATTACGACAATGCACAGTTTTTGTCAGTATGTCATAAGAAATTATTTTCATGTGATAGATATTGACCCTGCTTTTAAGGTTGCAAATGAGAATGATATGAAGATTGCTCAGAGTGAAATTCTTGCTGAGCTTATCGAACAGCGTTATGAAACGGAAAAAGATAATGAAAATTCAGCGTTTCATCTATTTTCAGAAATGTTTGCTCACGGCCGTGATGACAGTAAGATTGAGTCGATTGTGCTTGAATTATATGGAAAAGCCATGAGTTACCCGTGGCCTGAAAAGTGGCTCAATTCGATTACGGACATATATAAATGTGAGAATGTGCAGTCACTCGAAAAGACTAAATGGATAGGCGAGCTTGTAAGTTATGTTAAGGAGCTTGTAAATTCATACAAATTACTTGCCGAAAAAGCAATAAAAATATGTGATGAGCCTGACGGTCCGGCAAAATACAGAGCAGCTTTTGAGGATGACATAAGGCAGTTTGATGATATATGCAAGGCGGAGAATTTTGAAGAATTGTCGGCGGCATTTGGAAAAGTTTCAAGGATGGATAAGGGCAGAATTACAAAGAAAGACAATGTCGATGCAGAGAAAAAGGACATGGCAAGTGCGTTCAGGGACTCTTATTTTTCAAGTCAGGGAGGAATGATAAAACTTCAGGAGAAATTTTTCAATAAAACTTTGGAGCAGCAGATACAGGAATTAAATGAGATGGCACCTGCCGTGGAGGAACTTGTCAAGCTGACGATTGATTTTATCCATGCGTTTGCAAAGCGAAAAAGAGAGGACGGGGTTATTGATTTTAATGATATGGAGCATTTTGCCCTTGCAATACTGACGAGTGAAAATAAGGAAGGTGAGGTAGTTCCGAGCAAGGTGGCAGAAGAACTCAGGGAGTATTACCAGGAGATAATGACGGACGAGTATCAGGACAGCAATTATGTTCAGGAGCTTATACTTACCAGCATTTCGGGAGAGCCTGCCACTGCTCCTTATATGTTTATGGTAGGTGATGTAAAGCAGAGTATTTACGGTTTCAGGCTGGCAAGACCGGAATTGTTTATGAACAAATATAACAGCTACAGTCTTGAGGGTGGAACAAAGGAGCATAGAATTGATTTAAAGCAGAATTTCAGAAGCAGGGCTTGTGTGCTTGAAAGTTCAAATGCTGTCTTTGAGAAGATAATGAAGCCGTGTCTTGGCGGTGTTGAGTATGACGAAGCGGCAAGACTTGTACCGGGGAGGGTTTACGAGGAGACAGACAAAAAAACGGCAGAAAAAGCGTCAATTATTCTTATTGACAAAAAAGCAGATAATGACGATGGAATGATGGACAAAGAGCTTGAGGCCGCAGCAATCGGAAATAAGATAATTGAGATGGTGCAGGGTGAAAATCCGCTTTATGTATGGGGAAAACAGGGTTATCACAGGGTTACATACAGCGATATTGTAATACTTTTAAGGAGCGTTCAGGGGTGGACAGAGCCGTTTCTTGAAACATTGTCTGATATGGGAATACCAGTGTCGGCAGGCACGAAAGCAGGATTTTATGAGTCGATAGAAATTCTCACAATGACAAATCTGCTCAGGATAATAGACAATCCGAGACAGGATATACCGCTTGTGTCAGTGCTTCGCTCGGTCTTTGTGGGACTTAGTGATGATGAACTTGCGGCGATAGCCGTAATGCCGAGGACTCTTGATTATTGGGATGCAATGAGCCTTTTTGTAAAGACAGTGAGAAAAGAAGACGGCACGGAAAAGTATATGACAAATATAGTTCTTGATGAAAAAGAAGCAGATGAGCTGGCAGACAGACTGGAAGATTTTATGGATAAATTAAATTATTATCGTGAATTGGCAAAAGAACTTCCGGTCGATAAGATAATACAGACAATTTATGATGAAACTGATTTTTATGATATTATGTCGGCAATGCCGGCGGGCGAAAAGAAGGCGGCAAATCTCGATATTTTACTGGGACAGGCGAGGGATTATGCAGCAAACGGGCATCATGGAATATTTAAGTTTACACATTTTGTCGAGAATATAAAAAAGGCGGCACTTGATATTGGAGAAGCATCGGTAAACAATGAGAGCATGAACGCAGTAAGAATAATGACAATGCACAAAAGCAAGGGACTTCAGTTTCCGGTTGTATTTGTGTCAGGACTTGGAAAAAGTGTAAACCTCATGGAGGCAAACGACAAGGTTATAATAAATTCGGACTATGGTGTCGGAACTGATTATGTAAATCTTAAACTTATGTACACCGAAAAAAGTCTGTTCAACAATTTCCTCAGAAGCAGGATAAAAGTTAATGCACTTGCCGAGGAAGTAAGAATGCTTTATGTTGCGATGACAAGAGCCGAAGAAAAACTGTTTTTAACCGGAGTGTCTGCAAATATTCTGCAGGGAAACATGGGAGCAAGAGGAGAGGGGAAAAAGAAGATAACGACATGGAAAGAAAAAGGGCAAAACCTTGAATTTTCGGGACTTTTGTCACTTACAAAGCACATAGACATGATAATGGCTGCGATAGCTGACAGACCTGTTTTTAAGGAGTGCATAGAAGAGCTGGAATCTGAAAAAGTGTATGGAACAAATGATGAACTTTTTGACCTTGAGGTGGTATCAGTCAATAATATTGTAAGCGTATCAAAGGAAAACCGTGAGATAGCAAAACAAAAAGAAAAAGAACTTATAAACTGGGATGCGTCAAAAGTTTATGATAAAGAAATGAAAGATTATATAGCACAGAACTTGGAATTTTCGTATAAATATGAAAATGAACTTGGAATACCTGTTAAAGTGTCTGTATCTGAACTTAAAAGAATAGCGATGGAAAAACTTGACGAGTTTAATGCTGGAGATGTCGAGGAAAATCCGGTAAGAGAGGAGGAAATTTCGCTTTTTGACGGCTTGCATGGGGAGTGTTCATTAGACGGTAAAAATAATGAGAATGTAGCAGAAAGCAAATATGCAGATATACCACGACCTGACTTTATGAAAAAAGAGGAAGTAAAGACGGGTGCCGCAAGAGGAACACTCTATCATCTTGTTATGGAACATATTCCGTATGAAAGACTTGACAAAGATTTTGACTTTGCACTGTTTATTGAAGAACTTGTGCAGGGCGGTTATATGACCGAAGAAGATGCAAAAGCGTTGAATGTAAAGAAATTTGAGTGGTTTGCAAAGAGCAGATTATGCGGCAGGATGAGGGCGGCAGCAGAAACAGGGGAACTTAAAAGAGAGCAGCCGTTTATGATAGGAATACCCGCAAATGAAGTATATCCTGACAATAGTGACAGTGATGAGCTTATAATGATTCAGGGAATTGTTGATGCCTTTTTCTATGAGGGCGAGGATATAATCCTTGTTGATTACAAGACGGATTTTGTCATGAAAGGACAGGAAGAAAAACTGGTAGAAAGGTATAAAACGCAGCTTGATTACTATGCGAGAGCGATAGAGAGTGTAACCGGTAAAAAGGTGAACGAAAAGATTATTTATTCATTTTCAATTGGTAGAGAAATAATGGTAGCGTAGATATATATGCATAATATTAGCTCCGGTCAAAAGCCGGAGCTTTAAAATTTTAAGAATATTGCCAAAATTTTCATACGCTACTCCTTGACAGTCGTAGCATGAGGCTAACTTTTCTGGTTCTTCGTCTGATGGACTGTTACCTGTGTCAAAATAACTAATGGTTTTTACCACTAATGAGCATTTCCATCATAGTTTTTATATAAGGACTTCCTTTTTGGATAAGGCTGTTTATAAGTCCATTTGAACTTGAATCTGCCCAATATGTTGTAAATTTCTTGAATTTAAGATAATTTATTATGGACCATGGATTATAAATATCTTTTTTATCTGAAAGCCCAAACTCATCAAGTGAATCAAATACTTCCTGTTCAGTAAAACCAAATGCTGTTTCATACAGATTTGATGTTGTTGTAATTATGACAAGGTTGTTTAGGTCGCTGAAAATACTTTCACGGGAAACTCTTGCCATACGCACCCTCCGTTCGATTTTATACCGTTTATCATAAATATGTAAATAGATTTTAACATTTGGATATATTAAAGTAAAAGCAACTTGTCGGACTGTTGCAAAAATACCCATTCGTTACATTGTGCCGTAATATATCAAAAAATTCTGTTAATATAAAGTTGATCAAAGATTGCAATGTTTGAAATTGATTTTTGAAATCAATGTAAGTGTATAGTAAATGTTGATTAAAAAGATATTTTTATAATAAAAGTATTTGACAAAAAGAGTGTGATTTGATATTATTTTGACTTAGGAGTAGGTGAAGGAATGGATTTATGTAGGAGAGCAGAATACAGAGAAAAAATGTCATGCAAGTGCAACATTAAGTAATGTACAATAATAATTAGGATAATTCATACATATATAGCAGAAAATAGGGTGGGATGTATGAATTATCTGTTTTAGGAGAAAAAAATGTTTAGGTTGAATTTAAAAAGATTTATTAAAAATAAAATTATGGTTTCTGTCGTGATAGTTATCTTTTTCTTGGTTACAATGTACATTTATAAAGATGATGAAATAAAATGGACAAGCAGACCATATCTTCCGATACAGGATAGTTTAAAAATAATGCCGGTATTATTTTTTTTATTTATGATATTATCATATGAAATTTTTTATCAGATAAAAAAGAACAGTTTGCAGGAAACAATATATGCAGGAAGATATGGGAAACAAAAACAGTTTTTTAATGATTTTTTTATCGTATTTTTTCTTGATATTATAACAACTTTATATATTTTTGCAGGATATCTGAGATATTATCATATAAAGAATATTACAAATCAGACATATATTTGGTATTCGGTTCGAGTGTTAGTGATTTATGTGTTTTTGGCTTTGTTGGTTGCAGTATTTTTTGGAATTTTTGCAGCACAGTTTTATAAACGAATTGCAGGAATAAGTATTTTGCTATTTCTTTATTTTCTTCTAAGCGACACATTTAACATTTTCATAGCAAATCTTTTTATGGATAATTATGAATTAAGCAATAAATCATTGATTTTTGCTTTGTTTTATAGAAATGCAGATGCATTGTTGGATAATAACTATTTTCTTACTGCTGAAAATACAAATATTTACAGAGTTATTTTCTGGATTATATTATGCATGACACTTATTTGTATAAAAAATAAAAATGATATTAGAAAAAAAATTGTGTTATCAATATTGACGCTGGTTTCATTTGTTATTGCCCAATTACCTTCGGGAGCATGCTATATATTTGAGTATGCATCCAATGCAGATGCATGGACACATGAACAAATTTATTATGATGAATATTTTTCTAAATATGATACTAAAAGTGAAAATATTATTAAGAAAGTAAAAAAATATAATGATAAATTTAAAATAGTCAGATATGATATGACATATGAAATATCGGATGTTTTAAATGGAAAAGTTGAAGTTGTACCTGATAAAAAAAATTTAAATGAGTACCAGTTTACAATGTACCATGGATACAAAATAAAAAGGATTACAAATGAGGAAGGGGAGGAGTTAGAGTATTCAGTAACGGGTGGAGATTACATAAATATTATTAATAAAAAAGAAAATATACAAAAGATAGTTTTTGAGTATTCAGGATATTGTAGATTTTTTTATTCAACAACTCAGGGGATTAATCTTCCAGGGAGTTTTGCGTATTATCCTATACCTGGATGGCATCAGATATATGATGTTGATGAAATGAAATATACACATAACTATCTTAAAAATAATCCGGAATTTAATCTGAAGATTGTAAATAAAGGAAATTATAATATAAATGTAAATCTGCCTGAAAAGGATAAAAACGGAAAATATCAATGTTTTAATGGAAATACAACGGCACTTACAATTACGGGAAGTCATTATTTTGAAGAAAGAAAGTATGAAGGAACGGGAATTTTGTATTCAAATACTGATAAAGAAATTTTTTCAGTTAATAAAAGCTATTTTGTTGAATTGTTTAAGATATTGAAAAAAAATGGATTTGAGTCATCCGATAAAAAAATAGTATTATATGATTCTGGTGGTGAGGATTATTGTTGTGTTACTAATACAGGAATTTATGGCAGATTGGTTGAATTGCCGGATTATATTCAGAGTCTTAAGGAAAGTGATAAAGACTATTTTAGATATGTAATGGAGAGTGGAAAATGAGTGAAGAAATAAAAAATAAATTGGAAATATGTAATGTAGAAAAGAAATTTAAAAAGAATGAAGTTTTAAAAAAGTTAAACTGTACATTAGAAAGCGGGGTATATGCTATTTTAGCACCAAATGGTGTGGGGAAAACGACTTTAATGCGTTGTATAGCTGATATTTATTCATATCATGGTGAGATAAAATTTAATGGGAAAAACATAAAAAAACAAAAGGTTAAGATAGGATATCTGCCACAACAGTTTGGTTTGTTTCCGGAACTTACTGTTTATCAGATGATGGAATATTTTTGCAATCTTAAGAAGATATCAAAAAAAGAAAGGAAAGCTGCGATTGAGATTTGTCTTAAAAAAGTAAATCTTTATGATAAGAAAGATGAAAAAAACAGAAAACTTTCTGGAGGAATGATAAGGAGAGTGGGCATAGCGCAAGCGATACTTGGAGAGCCTGATATCATCCTTTTTGATGAACCAACGGCGGGACTTGATCCTGAGGAGAGAATGAGATTTAAAAATATAATAAACAATATTACAGGAAACAGTATTGTGTTAATATCAACTCATATAGTTGAAGATGTTGAGGCATGCTGTGAGAGTGTGCTTATAGCAAGTGATGGAAGGATAAAAAAACAGGGAACTGTAGAACAGATACAGGAGTGTGCTAAAAATAGGATAATAGAGATACCTGAGGAAAAAATTGAAGATGATAATATATTATTCGTAGAAAAGTCATATATAAAAGAAGGAAAAAAAATGTATCGTGTTATTACAAAAAATATAGATGAGAATGGCGTGGAGCCTACCGTGGAGGATGGTTATTTATGTTTGCTAAAAGAGGATTAGAAATATGGTTTGAAAAGATAAGGTTCGAATGGAAAGGTTTTGGTAGGATAAAATATCTGCCATTTATAGTTGATTATATATTGTTGCCATTATTTGTTATAGTTTGTACAAAAACATCTGTTATGTATAGGGAAGAATTTTATTTTTCATTACATGGTGAATATTTTATCCCATTTATGTCAATATGGTGGATAATATTGATATTGCAGGAGTATGTTGAAGGTGTGGGAAGTGAAGTTATAAGGATATACGATAAAAATAAGCTGCCTGAATTATTTTTTTATTTTTGTATCTATCTTATAAGCCTTATTCCAATATTTGTTTTTTCTGTAAAAGCATGGGAAGTTGATATTGAAACAATAGAGATGTTTTTGGCTGAAAGTATATTTTATTTTGGAGTAGTAGTGTTTATGACATTTGCGTTTAAGTCTATACTTGCGGCAGTAGTATCAGTGCTTGGTTATACGCTTTTATCCCAGTCGGTCTTTAATGAGTTGTGGGAAAAATTTAAACTGAATGATTTTAGGAATGTTAGAGGATATATATTTGTAGGTATATGTTTTATTATACTTGGGATTGTTGAAAAACAGAGGAAAAGAGTATAAAACGATTTTAAGATATGTGATGGATGTCTATATAAATTTTCTTGCTGTAATAGTTTATTATGAAGATGAAAAGAACTGTAATTTTTATCAGCCGTGGAAACGGACAAAATAGAAATTACAGTTCTTTTCGTGTGCTTAAAAGCTGTGTTAATAAATTGCCTTTGATAACATAGAGATAGCTATACCTCTATGTTTTCGATATCCTTTATCCACATATTGACTGATGCATCACTAGGCATACGCCAGTCACCTCGCGGAGAGAGTGCAACACTTCCGACTTTTGGTCCGTCAGGCAGGCATGAGCGTTTGAACTGCTGTGCAAAGAAACGCCAATAGAATGTTCTGAGCCATTTATAGATGGTTTCTTTGTCGTAGTCACCGTCAAATGTGTATTTTGCAAGGCGGTATATCTTTGACGGAGTGTAGCCAAATCGCATAATATAATATAAGAAGAAATCGTGCAATTCATATGGACCGACAAGGTCTTCTGTTTTCTGTGCGATTTTTCCGTCTTTGTCAGGCGGAAGAAGTTCAGGGCTTACAGGAGTGTCGAGTACATCCATAAGTACATCGTGAAGCTGTTTGTCAGGTGTTGTTTCGGCATAATACAAGACAAGGTATCTTACAAGTGTTTTTGGTACGGAGCAGTTGACACCGTACATTGACATATGGTCACCGTTGTAGGTTGCCCATCCGAGTGCAAGCTCTGACATATCACCTGTTCCTATTACCATTCCGTTTAGCTCATTGGCAAGGTTCATAAGGATAAGGGTGCGCTGTCTTGCCTGAGAGTTTTCGTAAGTTACATCATGGATTGAACTGTCATGCCCTATATCCCTGAAATGAAGATTAACTGCTTCATGAATAGGTACTTCTTTTAGTGTTGCACCGATTTTTTCGGTAAGGATGCACGCATTTTGGTAAGTTCGGTCGGTTGTTCCAAAACATGGCATTGTTACTGCACAGATGCCGCTTCTGTCAAGGTCGAGCATATCAAAGGCTTTTGCTGTAACTAAGAGTGCAAGTGTTGAGTCAAGTCCGCCTGAAATACCGATTACGGCTGATTTACAATGTGTGTGTTCAAGTCGCTTTTTTAGTCCTTTTGCCTGAATATTAAGTATTTCGTCGCATCGGCGGTCACGGTCATTTTTATCATTAGGTACAAATGGTGTTTTCTCAAAGTGACGGGTGAGAGTTGTGTCGCAAATGTTTTTAAATTCAAATTCAGCCACCTCATATCCGTTTGTTTCAGGATCATTGATGGTAAAAGTGGACATTCTCCTGCGTTCGCTAACAAGTCTGCCAAGATCAATCTCGCTTATTGTCATACCGTTTTCAAAGCGTTTTGTTTCAGAGAGAATACTTCCGTTTTCGGCTATGAGATTGTGTCCTGCAAATACAAGGTCTGTTGAGGATTCGCCCTCACCGGCATCTGCATAGATGTAGCCGCTAATAAGTCGTGCTGACTGGTTTTTTACGAGTTCACGCCTGTAAAGGTCTTTGCCTGTTGTTTCATCGCTTGCTGAAAGATTTGCGATAACGGTCGCTGATGCCATGGCATGATAACATGATGGTGGAATCGGCATCCATAAGTCCTCGCATATATCTATGCCTATGACAAGTTCCGGAAGATTTTTTGCTTTGAACAGCAGATTCGCACCAAATGAGACAAATGAGCCGGAATCTTCTAATTCATAACCAAGTTCAGGTATATCTATATAAGAAACTTCTTTAGGTCCGACTGCAAAATGCCTTGCTTCGTAAAATTCTGAATAATTCGGAATATGTTGTTTTGGAACGAGTCCGAGTAGTGTGCCGTTAAATACTACAGCGGCGACATTGTAAAGTTTAAAATTATTAAGAAATGGCAGTCCGACTATTGTTACCATATCAAGATTTTCAGATGCCTTGATTATCTTTTTCAGACCGTCAAGTGAGCCTTTGAGAAGAATATCCTGTAAGAAAAGGTCATTACAGGTATAACCTGATATTACAAGCTCAGGGAAAACGGCAAGTTTTACATCAAGTTTATGAGCTTCATTCATTGCTTTTATAATGTTTTCTGTATTAAAATCCGTATCACCGACTCTTATGTCAGGGGTGATGGCGGCAGCTTTTAAAAATTTATCTTTCATTGTTACCTCCGTTATTTTGATTAGATTGCTGTTTGAGGACTATTGTACCATAAAAAAGGGTTTTTAGACAAAAAAATAAGAATCGCCTGGAGTGACGATTCTTAAGGAGAAGGTATGAAAAAAATTTAAGCACTATCAAATGATTTCGTTTCATTTGATGATGTTATAATAACAAGGGAATGTGAACTTGCAATGTTATTTTTGTTAATTAAATGTGAACAAAAATTTAAAAAATATCATTTTTTGTAGAAACAGGGTGTTTTTTTGAAAAACTAAAAAATTAACGGATAAAGATTAAGGATAAATAAGTAAAAAGCAAATAAAAAAATCAGGAAACACATAAGTATTTGTCCTGATTTCTTTTGGGCGTTAAAAAATATTAAATTAAAATATATAAGAAAATCAAGGAAAGTTTCCTTCGATTGTCTCAACATCAACAGTTGTGATGATACTATTAAAAGGAATTAAGGTCAAGGGGGAAAAGTTAAGTTGAAATAAATTAACATAATTAACGGGAAATGTGCTATTATAATAAGTAGAAAAATAAAAAACTTAATTTTATTAAGCAAAAAATATTAGGATTTAAGGGTTAATACGATATAGGATTGGAGAAAAAATGAAAAACGATGAATTAGACAACATAGATAAAATGATAATAACAATGCTTCAGGAAAATGCAAGAATGTCTTTGAAAGAGATTGCACAGAAAGTATATCTTTCCTCTCCGGCTGTTTCGGCACGAATAGATACACTTGTTCAGAACGGATATATAGAGGGGTTTCATGCAAGAATCAATCCAATCAAGTTAGGGTATCATATAAAAGCATTTATTAATCTTGAGGTGTCACCAATCGACAAAAAAGATTTTTATCCATATATAAACAGTTGCAAAAATGTTGTAGAATGTAATTGTGTAACAGGTGATTACTCAATGCTGCTTGAAGTATTATTTCCAAGCACGGATGAATTAGATCAGTTTATAGGAGAATTACAAAAGTATGGCAGGACAAAAACACTTATTGTGTTTTCAACTTGTGTGGAGTACAGAGGACTTCAGATGTGATAATGGAGGATAAGGTTTGGATTTTGCAGGAGCGTTTGACAATATGCCTGACTGCATGGTGGTTGTCAAACGGAATTTAGACAGAGAAGATGGCTTTGAAGAAGTATATTTAAATAAGGCATTTAAGAACAAAAAGAGTTTAACAGACAATTTTGAATCAAATGTTCTTTTGAAAATTTTTCGAGACAGATATGATGAAATTAAGATGGTAATATTGGATATTTTTGCGGGGATAAAAAAGGCAGAGATAATTTCTTTGTACAATGAAGAACTTGGAGGAAATTTTTCTGCACAATTTTATATCGCAGGAGAACCCGAATATTGCATATGTATTTTCCGGGAAGAATTTGGAAGCATGGAGAATAAATCATTAAAGTGTGCTTATGATATTTCTAAAGTGGCAAATGAAGCGAAAAGTGCCTTTTTGAAGCATATGGGACAATATATGAAAACTCCGGTAAATTATATTATCGGGATAACTGATATGTTGTGGACATCTAAAAAATATTATCATGACAATGATAAATATATAAGTAAGATAAGAAATGCCTCAGATGTATTGCTGGAAAATATAAATAGGATGTTGGATGTAAGCAGGATAGCAGTCGGAGACACAAGACTTTTATATGAAAAAATTTCTATTAGCGAACTCATTGAAGAAATAATTGGTGAAATAGAAGAAGATATAATCGAAAAAGGGCATGAACTTATTGTAAATATGGATGACATATCACAGGATAATGTATATACAGACAAAATGAGATTAAAGCAGGCAATTAAAAATATTGTGCTTAATGCAGTTCAATATACATATAAAAACGGGATTATAAAAGTTACGGTAATAGAGGGAAAACAAAAATTTGGAAATTTATCAATATATGAAATAATAGTGGAGGACAATGGTCCGGGAATTGAAAAACAATATATTGATAATGCATTAAAAAGTATCATATTTGAACATGACAATAAACAGAATAGACATGGAATCGGGCTTGGTCTTTGGATAACAAAAAATTCCATAAGAGTTTTGAATGGAGATTTAAAGGTTGATAGTAAACTTGAAAATGGAACAAAGTGTACGATAAGTGTTCCGTTGTCAACGGAAAAGGATTATTGTAAGGATAATAATTATCTTTCAGAAAACCAGGCATTGAAATTTATCAGACAAAAAAATAAAAACCAGACAAAAAGAGTTTTAATAGTACAAAATTTAATAACATCCAAAAATACACTCAGACAAAAGCTGATATGTCTGGGATTTGATGTAGAATGTGCTTCAACGGGAAAAGAAGCACTTATGATATACAGGGAAAAAGGAGAGGGGTATTATTGTGCCATAATAACTGATGCACAGCTTCCGGAAATAAGTGGTTATGAACTTGCACTTGAAATACGAAAAGAAGAAAAAGGGATATATCTGCCTATAATAGTCCTGTCAAAAACCCATTATATAGAAGATTCCGTATTTTCGGAGGAAATGGGAATAACAATGCATATCAGTAAGGATGCAGATATATCCGTTTTGAAGGCAGCATTTGAAAAGCTAAATATTTAGCAAGGTGCTTTTTGGCAGCATTTTTCGCAAAGACCGTGGAAAATAACTGTATGTCCTTCTATTTTGCCGGGAAAGTTTGCATTTGCAATAATGTCGATATGCTCAATGGAGTCCATCTTAATATCTAACAGGCTTTTGCAGGATCTACAGAAAAAATGATTGTGAGGAATGGGATTGCCATCAAAGTGAACAAATCCATCTCCGCAATCTATCTGTATAGCTTCGCCGTGTTCTACAAGAAAATTCAGGTTTCTGTAAACCGTGCCAAGACTGATATTGGGAAAGGTTTTTTGTATATTTAAATAAACTGTATCAGCGGTCGGATGACAGGTAACAGACTTAAGATAGTCCTTTATTGCTTCACGCTGTTTGCTGTAGCGAATCGTTGACATAAAAATCACTCCTATATAATAGTAAAAAACAAAAGGTTTTAAGTGGATAAACAATAATAATTACTGATATAGTATATTATACCAATAAGGCAGGTATATGTCAAAAATAATAGTACAAAAAATTTAATAATAAGGTATAATATAAGTTATATTTATCAATAAAGGAATATTGTTATAAAAGGAGAAAACAGGATGGCACAAATGCGTATTCGCTTAAGTAGATTGAAAAGCGGAATGATAATAAAAGATAATATTTATTCTAGAACAGGGACATTTTTAATAGGAGCGGGGACTGTAGCTACACCTGATATTATTTCTTTGCTTACAAAACATCTTATAGAGTATGTTAATGTTGAGTATGATTTATTGGCACACGGGCAATCACAAACAAGTACGATAACTCCTGAACAGAAGAAAATATTTAAAGAAAAATTTTGTATAGCAGAGGAAACAGTATCGAAAAATCTTAAGAAAATGGTGTCAAATGATAAGGATATAGATGTAAATGAATTGCTGGAGTCATTAAATGAAGTTGTAACAAAAGCTGACAATACAGTGAATTTATGCGTTTTATTATCGAAGATGAAAGAAAATGCATCCGGTCTTTATACACATTCTGTTAATGTTGCATTGTGGGGGCAGATACTTGCAGGATGGATGGGATACAGAGAGGATATGATAGAAAAAGTTGCGATTACGGGTATTTTGCATGATATAGGGATTCTTAAATTTACACAAAATGAGTTAGATGATTTTTCCTTTCACAAGGAACTTGAAATGGGAGCTTTTTCAAAACATTCAATGTATGGATATGAACTTGTTAAAAATAAGGATCTTGACCAGAGTATAAAGCAGGCTGTTTTGACACATCATGAACACGCAGATGGTTCCGGATTTCCACTCGGTGTTGACAATAAAAGCTTAAATCCGATACAGAGAGTTATTGAGATAGTAGATGTTTATGATACGCTGCTTATGAGAGAGCCGGGATTTAAGAGAATGTCGCCTTTTGAAGTATTGATACATTTAAATGAAGTGGAAGGTAATAAATATGATCCGTCAGCACTTCTTATATTTACATCAAGGCTTGCACAGACTTTCATACAGTGCAGAGTGCGGCTGAATAACGGTCAGGAAGGAAAAATAGTATTGTTTAATAAGTACAGTATATTAAGACCACTTATTCAGGTTGGTTCGGGATTTGTTGATCTGGCATTGAGAAAAGACTTAAATATAGTGGAGCTGCTTGATTAAGCCGGAGTGACATCAAATATGTGTAGCAGTCAAAAAGGCAGTGATATACAGGAAGTATGAAAAATTATAGTCAATATAGTTGATAGCAAAAAAGGAGGAAAACACTTTTGTGATTTCCTCCTTTAAAAATCTTTATACGATGTTTACGCAGAAATTATTAACCGAAATATCTTTCAAGTAAGCCTTTGAAAGCTTTTCCGTGTCTAGCCTCATCTCTAGCCATCTCATGAACTGTATCATGGATTGCGTCAAGTCCAAGTTCTTTAGCTTTTTTGGCAAGAGCCATTTTTCCAGCTGTAGCACCGCACTCGGCATCTACACGCATCTCAAGGTTTTTCTTTGTGCTGTCTGTGATAACTTCGCCGAGAAGTTCTGCAAACTTAGCAGCATGCTCTGCTTCTTCGTAGGCTGCTTTCTCCCAGTAAAGTCCGATTTCAGGATAACCCTCACGATGAGCAACTCTTGCCATAGCAAGATACATACCTACTTCTGAACATTCGCCGTTGAAATTGTCTCTGAGTCCCTGAAGAATTTCCTCATCTACGCCCTGTGCTACACCAACAACGTGCTCAGCAGCCCATGTAAGCTCGCCCTCTTCCTGTTTGTTAAACTTGTCTGCTGAAACTCCACACTGTGGACATTTTTCAGGAGCTGCATCTCCTTCATAAACATAACCGCATACTGAACATACCCATTTTGCCATAATAATAATCTCCTTTTCTTAAATTGTATTGTTTGATTTTTGTAAAAATTTGTTGTTTAATCATCAGCAAATAGTAATTATTACTGTTTATGTGTTGTATATTATCATTTATTATTTACTTTGTCAACAGAAAAAATACATTTTTTTTAAAAATGATGGAAAAATACCGTTTAAGGGTGAAAGTACAATAAAAATGTAGTTGCCATAGAGTGACAAGATTATGTAAAAGCCATTGGAATATAGTGATATATAAGAATAAACCAGGAAAATAGGATAATGGTACGAATGTTGTAAATTTTATATAAAATATCATTATCAAAGATGTAAAAAATATATTTTACATCTTGTGGGGAGAAAAGACAAGTGATAGTGCAAATAGGTTAGATATGACTAATAATGATAATGAATACTGATAAAGGGTGGGATATATGTCATTTTGCAAAAAAAAGCGTATTCTATTATAATTGATATAGTGGCATGGCGGTTTTGAGGTAAATTAGTGTCGCAGATTGCATTATTGTTGTGCAGCTTTTGTAATAGTACAAACCGCTTTAATTTTTTGTCGTGGTTTGACAGGAGATGGATCATAAATCTATGAAAGAGGATAACAAATAAAATGAAAAAGTATCAGATGATAAAATTTTACATATCAAGAATTTATAAAAACATATACAGATTTATTAGATGGGGGATTTTTTCGGCAATAGTAGGAATCGTTGTCGGTTCGTTTAGTACATTGTTTGCGTATTGTCTGAGAGTGGTGACAGAGATAAGAACCGGGCATCCTCAGATAATATTTGCACTTCCGCTCGGAGGTATTGTTATAGTGGCACTTTACGGGATTTTTAAATATAAAAATGATAAGGGTACAAATCTTGTCTTATCAACAATTCATGCGGAAACAGAAATACCTTTCAGAATGGCACCTCTCATTTTTATATCTACGATTATCACGCATTTTTTGGGAGGTTCGGCAGGCAGAGAGGGAGCAGCATTGCAGCTTGGCGGAAGCATAGGAAATCAGCTCGGAAGATTGTTTAGATTTGATGAAAAAGACAGACGAATAGTAGTTATGTGTGGAATGAGTGCGGCATTTTCGGCAATATTTGGGACTCCGATAGCTGCATCAATATTTTCAATGGAAGTTGTGAGTGTTGGGGTAATGTATTATGCCGCACTTGTGCCATGCGTATTTGCGGCACTCATTGCATCAAAATTTGCAACACATATGGGCATAGGACCTAATACATTTAATATAGCACATATACCGGGATTTCAGATAGTACCGAGCATAAAGATAATCATTCTTGCAATGTGCTGTGCGGCATTGAGTGTGATTTTTTGTATGGTACTTCACGGACTCGGCGACATTTACAGGGAAAAAATTAAGAATCCTTATATAAGGATAGTTTTTTCAAGCATTATCATAATAATACTCACTGTTATACTTCATACGGACGATTATATGGGGGCAGGCGTGCCTGTGATAGTGAGGGCGATACATGGAAATGTAAAGCCGATGGCTTTTATATGGAAGATAATTTTTACGGCACTTACTCTTGAAGCCGGATTTAAGGGTGGTGAGATAGTACCGTCATTTTTTATAGGAGCGACTTTTGGCTGCCTTTTCGGTCAGATTTTTGGAATTTCACCGTCACTTTGTGCAGCAGTTGCTATGATGGCTGTTTTCTGTGGAGTGACAAACTGCCCGATAACATCAATGTTGATAGCATTTGAACTTTTCGGCTATGAAGCTGTGCCTTTCTTTCTTATTGCAATAAGTGTAAGTTATCTTATGTCAGGATATTATGGATTGTATCATGATCAGACTATCGTTTATTCTAAATATAAGGCAGAATATATAAACAGAAAGGCGAGGGAATAATATAATTGAGATAAAAACGCAAAAAACACTTGACACACATATATATATTGTGGTAATGTTAGTTTTGTTCTGTGAATTGCAGGACACACTGCCGTAGACAGTAGGTGCCGGTGAACCGGTGTAAGTACAAACGCCTACCGAGGAAGATGAATTTCGATATGAATTATTTTCACCTCGTTCGGCTGGATTTATGCGACGAGGTTTTTATTTTGCCTGAAAGAGGTTGTGTTTCGTTTAAATATAATCGACTTTTCAGGACAAACTATATTGTCTGTCTGCAGTGGATATTATGGGGAGAACCCAGGAAAGGAGACTTACTCATGGCAAAAGTTGAAATCAAACAGCCTATAGTTGATGAGATTAAGGCAAAGATTGACGGTGCTGCAACTGTTGTACTTGTAGATTATCGTGGACTTACAGTAGAGCAGGATACAAAGCTTCGTAAAGGACTTAGAGAGGCAGGATGTGAGTACAAAGTTTACAAGAACACACTTATGAAGCGTGCTTTTGAAGGAACTGATTTTGCTCAGTTAGATGACTTACTTGACGGACCATCTGCTATCGCTATTTCAAAAGAGGATGCAACAGCTCCTATCAGAGTGCTTAACAATGTAGCAAAGGAAGCTGAGGCACTTGAATTTAAGGGTGCAGTAGTAGAAGGAACATTCTACGATGTTGACGGTGTTAAAGCACTTGCAAGCATCCCTTCAAGAGAGGAACTTATTTCCAAGTTACTTGGTTCTTTACAGTCACCTATCACAAATCTTGCTCGTGTTCTTAATCAGATCGCTGAAAAGGGTGATGGAGCTGCAGAGGCTTAATTATTTGAACGAAACGGGAACGGTAGGTTTCCAAAGAAAATGCTGATGTTTGCACTTTCGGTGTGAGCGGCGGCAGGATACTACATCAGTCAGATGACTGATGCAACGAATTTATAAAATATATTTATTATGGAGGTAATGAGATGACAACTCAGGAATTTATCGATGCTATCAAAGGCATGACAGTTTTAGAATTAAATGATTTAGTAAAAGCTTGTGAGGAAGAATTTGGTGTTTCTGCAGCAGCAGGTGTTGTAGTTGCAGCAGGTGCAGCAGGTGCTGACGGAGCAGCTGAGAAAGATGAGTTCGATGTAGAGCTTACAGAAGTTGGACCAAACAAAGTTAAGGTTATCAAAGTTGTTCGTGAAGTAACAGGTTTAGGACTTAAGGAAGCTAAGGAAGTTGTTGACGGAGCTCCTAAGGTTGTTAAAGAGGGTGCATCTAAGGAAGAAGCTGAAGACATCAAAGCTAAGATCGAAGCTGAAGGTGCTAAGGTTACACTTAAATAATTTACTGAACATTTATAATGTGAGGAAAATATACTGTCATCCAGACAGAAAGAAAAAGGCGGACTGCTTTCAAAGTAGTTCGTCTTTTTTGTTGATGTGTCTCTGCCAAAGGCGTTGAAACGAGAAGCGATGTTTAGGAGAAAATTAGAGCAGGCTTCGGATGAGTATTAAAACTCATCCAGCACTTTTGCAACACCGTTCTCTTCATTTGATAATGTAACAAAGTCGGCTTTTTCTTTGACAATATCAAGTGCGTTTGCCATCGCAACGCCGTATCCACAATGTTCTATCATCTCAATATCGTTTATATCATCACCAAAAGCACATATATCTTTAAGTGAAATATCAAGATAATCTGCCATATGTTTGATGGCATCAAGTTTGCTTGCTTTTTTGTGAAAAAATGTATATGTGGTTTCACCACGGTAATGGAAATATTCACAGCCGCATTTGTCGGCAATGGCTTTTGCAATATTGTTATCAGATATATGAGCAACTATCTTGCACGCTTCTTCGGGAAATGATTTGTCTATGTCAAAATAAATTCCCGGAGAGTGATCCTGTTTTATATTGTTAAAAGATTGATTTTCAGGTTTTTTGCTGTTTGAGGCTGCATTGATATTGACAACATTTTTTTGGTCTGCAGTAGTGTTAGTATTATCAGATGGAAACCTATACAATGCCGTAGTTGTTGGAATGGCTATGTGGGAAGTGCAGTCATATTTTTTTAGTTCGTTTATTATGTCGTTTGTCATATCTTTAGTCATTGTGCGTGAATATACGAGTCTGCCGTTTTCATATACAAGTGTTCCGTCGGTAAGTATCTGAAAATCTGCGTGAAGTTTTCTTGCATAATAAGAAGCACCGACTATGTATCTGGCTGTTGCGATTGCAATGTGAATACCTTTTTTGCGGCATCGTTCAAAGGCTTTTATGGTTTCTGTTGTTATCTCTTTATTGTTATTTAGGGCAGTTCCGTCTAAATCCGTAACTATAAGTTTTGGTGTAAACATCTTTTTCTCCTGTTTTTTAAATATATTTTACCATATATAAGTAAGTTAATATATGAAAAAATATATATAAAAAAGTTATCTGCACTTACATTTTGGGTGTTTTTTGCATTTTTGACATTTGCGGCATTTTTTACAGTCGCAGAAAGTGTCGAGCATTTTTGAAACTTCGTCCCATGAATGTTTCATACAGATTGCTTTTCTGTCAAGACAGCAGTTGTATTGGGTTGCTTTTCTAATGCAGTTTTTGATGGACATATGCTAGAGCCTCCTTTTGCCGGGGAATATTATTTATTGCCAATTATCTTTTTTGTGCTGAACTGTTACCATCTATATTATTATATTAATTTGATAATCATTTGGTTACTATTTTGTAGTATGCTATATATGATGTGTTTGGGTTAATGTTTACTCGCAAGCTTGACAATAGCTGTCAGGCTATAGGCAGGAGTTATAAAAATGCAAGAGCTTAGAGGTGAAGTTAGATGACATTCTGTTGCTGAGAAAAACAAATTGTTATTATATAATCATCTCATAAAAAGTTGCTGAGAAAAGAGGTTTATTATGGCTGGGATTTTAATTGTTGAGGACGATACTACAATAAATGAGATGGTTGCAAGAAATCTCAAGATGGTAGGTCACAAATGTACACAGGTATATGACGGTAAAGAGGGACTTGAAATGATTGAAAATGGAGATTTTGACTTGGTGCTGCTGGATGTTATGCTGCCCGGAATGTCGGGGTTTGAGATTATGGAAAAGACTAAGGATGTACCCGTAATATTTGTGACGGCAAAGGGGGAACTTAACGATAAACTGCACGGTCTTTCGATAGGAGCGGAGGATTATATCGTAAAGCCGTTTGAGATATTGGAACTTATCGCAAGAATAAATGTAGTGCTCCGCAGGGCAAAGAAAAATGATGATGTCTTTAAGATAAGTGATGTTGAGGTAAATCTTGACAGGCACGATGTATTTAAAAATGGGGAGAGAGTTCAGCTTGCACCGCAGGAGTATGAGCTTCTGGAAGTGCTTATTTTAAATAGAAATATGGCAATGTCGAGGGAGAAACTTCTTGAACTTGCGTGGGGATGGGACTATATGGGAGATACAAAAACGGTTGATGTTCATATAAGAAAACTTAGAAAAAAATTAGGGCTTGAAAAGGAAATCTGCACGATAAATAAGCTTGGTTACAGGCTTGAAACTGATTAAAAAGAGGAGATTATTATGAAGTTATGGCAGAAATTATATGTGGTGCTTATTATTCCGATACTGCTGATTTTAAATATTGCGATATATCTGCTTTTTGGAATTACATATAAGGAAAATATTGCAGCGGAAAAAAAACAGGCGGTCGGGGATTTTGGAATGATAATTGACCAGATTTATGGTGAAATGCAGCAGTCACAGTTAAATGACAAGGATGTTAAAAATATAATTCAGAAATATACCAATTATTATAAACAGCAGAAGATAGAACTTGGACTATGGCAGGGCGAGAAAAAAAAGAAGATTTATTATTCGGATAAGGCTCATTTTAATACTAAAAAAAACAGTATTAAAAACAATAAGGTTATAAAGTGTTATATTGACGGGCATACAAGACTTATGGTGTTTAAGATGCAAAAATATAAAAAAAAGACATTTTATTTTGGATATGAGAAAACTCTATATAATCTTGACAGTATGTGGAAAAATATCAGAATATATTATGCGATTGGAAGTCTTGTAATATCAATTATTATGGCATTGTTTATGATAGTTGTTTTGCAGAAATGCATAAAACCGGTGGAAAATCTTAATGAGACAGTTAAAAAAATGGCAGGCGGCGAACTTGAGACAAGAACCGATATAAAAGGAAGTGATGAGCTTGCTGTTCTTGGAAAGAATATAAATATAATGGCAGAGACGATAGAGAATAACATGAAACAGATTATGGATGAGGCAGAGCGTAAACAGTGGTTTATTGATAATCTTGCACATGAAATGAAAACTCCGGTAACAGGGATTTGCGGCTTTGTCGAGTATATGGAGAGAGCTAAGATTTCCGATGAAGAAAAGATGGAGTGTCTTGGGTTTATAGGACATGAAGCAAAGCGTCTGCAAAATATGTCATATGAGCTGCTTGACCTTGCGGTAATAAGACATTCCGACATTAAAAAGCAGAATATCAGTATGAATAAATTTACGGATGAGCTTAAAAAGTGGCAGGAGAAGAGATTTGCAGAAAAGAATATTAAAGCAGAGTGGGAAATTAAGGCTGACCGTTTATTCGGGGACGAGCTTCTTTTAGAAATGCTCATAAGAAATATATTTGAAAATGCGTTCAGGGCAACAGATGAGGGTGGAAAAATAAGTACATATGTATATGAAAATGAGAAAAATACTGTTTTCGAGATTACTGATACAGGCTGCGGAATGGAGCCAGAGGAACTTGAGAAGATAAAAGAACCGTTTTATCGTGTAGATAAGTCGAGAAGCAGGAAGCAGGGAGGAACGGGACTGGGTGTTTCACTTTGCCAGAAGATAGTTGAAAAGCATGATGGCTCAATGGAGTACCGTTCTAAAAAGGGAGTCGGAACGACAGTAACCGTGAAAATCCCATTATAATCCGAAATGTTTACCGTTTGGTAACCTTATGGTTGTTTTTTTGTAAGGACAAAGCTGTATATTGTGTAACATAAAGTGAATGAGATTTTTAGATAAAAGTCAAAAGTCACGGCTGCCTGCAGACTATAAGGTAAAAAAGATTATTGATGCAAATAGAAATGTGGGATTCATTTTAAAAAAATATAATAGACAGGGAGGAAAAAGTTATGAGATGTAATAAGAAAGTTTTAATGATTGCTACGACGGTCATGCTGGGTGTAGGCTGTATAGGTCTTATGGGAGCAATGAAATACCAGAATGTAAAGACAGAGGCATCAGACATAAAAGAGTCTGAGGTGGCAAAAGCCGGTATTGATGTTACCAGTGCTACTATGGAGGGGGAGACTCCGAATGAGCTTGAAAGGAAGATGGATAAGGAGGTTGTAGAGAAATATGCTTATAAGGGATATGAAATTTCATTTATAAGATACAAAGACCAAAAAACAAAAGAGTATCTTTCGGACAAAGAGCAGGACGGTGATTACGGTTATAAAAAGACATTCAGGGAAATTATTGACAATGCGGAAAAAAGCGGCTGGAATTATATGCTGGAAGAAATGAAAGGGATGAAAAATCAGATAACGGCAGAGGTAGATTGGAAAAGAGATGAGGATCAAATTGTAAATGGAAAGTATTATGGAAAACTTATAAGAGAATGTAATATCCGTTTTAAAAAACCACAGATATATGAGGGTAAATATACTTCATCTTACGATGTGATTGGCTGGTTTTCAACCATTGCAGAAACAGGTAAATATACAACGGGCGTAAGGTCATCAAGCTCAGAATTATTAGAAGCTCCAGAACAGTGGAGACTTCCGTCAAAAGAAAAGAGACAGGAGGTAAAAGAAAAATTAGAGAAGTGTAAGAGTATTTCAAATGACAAAAAAGCAATATATAAGAGGATTGAAGAAAATAAGGATAAGATAATAAAAGAATTAAAGGAAGTGTATAATATAAATCTTGTAAAAATAGTAAAGGATTCATATTATGAAAAATATAAGTTTGCTGAAAATGAGATGAATAACGGTTTGATTGAAATTTATGGCTATATGGATGATGGTCAGGAAATAGAAGTGCAATATGATTTAGTCGGTAATTATATATATTATGTAAATTACAAATACTGGTAGAATTAGAATGAAATCTTAAATTAAAAATAATTGGGAGGAAGAAATTATGAGATATAATAAGAAAATCTTAATGATTGCTACGACGGTCATGCTGGGTGCAGGCTGTGTGGGACTTATGGGGGCGATGAAGTACCAGAATGTAAAGACTGAGGCATCAGACCTAAAAGAGTCCGATGTGGCAAAGGTTGGGGTAGATGTTTCTAGCGGAAGTATGGAGGGCGAGACACCATCCGAAGGTGAAAGAAAAATGGATAAGGAGATTATTGAGAAGTATAATTATAAAGGGTATGAGATTTCATTTATAAGATATAAAGATCCAAAGACAGGTGAATATCTTTCTGATAAAGTAAAATCCAGCGATTACGATTATAAAAAGACATTCAGGGATATTATTGATAAAACGGAAAACGGTAACTGGAAGTTTATGTTTGAATGTCTTAAAGGAAAAAAGGATATGATAACGGCTGATATTGACTGGCGGAAAGATAATTCAAAACTGGTTAATGAAAAATACTACGGTAAATTGATTAGAGTATGGAACATACATTTTGGCATAGAAGACCAAGATAGCCCTTTAAATGTTGCGTATTTTGTGACAGATGTTGAAAGTGGAAAATATACTCATATTTCAATGAACAGTAAAATTGACTGGATGCTTACATCGGGAAATATGAGTGATAAAGTTAAGGCTGAGTTCAAAAAGTATGAAAAGCTCTGTGCAGATAAAACAAAGATGAATAAATGTGTTAAAGAAAGTGTTGCTAAAATAAAAAAGCAGATAAAAGAGCTGTATGGAATAAATATAGTAAAAGAGGTAAAAAAAGATTATTATACACATGAGTATATGTCAAATAACCTGACAACATTTGGGTCAATCACATTTAATGGTAAGACGGATGATGGCAGGAAGATAACTGTTGATTATGATGTGGCAGGTGATTATATAAATAATTGGGATTATCAGTATTAGGAATTACAAAAATTATATTTTAACATTATCAGGCAAGTAGCAGAGCGGATTATGAATATTTGCTTGGCTTCCTATTTCTGTACACACTTTTTGTGCATAGTGTAAAAAATCTTGCATATATGAATTTTTCACATTATGATATAAGTGCCAAAATCAGACAGCAAAATAGCAACAGGTCAGTACACTAGACACAACAAACAGAAATGGAGTTTGAATATAATATGAAATATGTATTGATAACGGGTGGAACAAGCGGTATAGGGTTTGCTATGGCAGATGAATTTCTTGAAAGAGGATATGGAGTGATACTTGCTTCATCGAGCAGAAAAAATCTTGCCATAGCAAAAAGAAAACTTGAAGTTAAAAAATCAAAGATTGTGAAAAATACGAGGTATATCATTACGATAGAGCAGGATCTTTCTGTTGAAGGTGGGGCAGAAAGATTGTATCACAAAGCAAAAACTCTTGGTGTTGATATAGAGATACTTGTAAATAACGCAGGCTTTGGACTGACGGGTGGGACTGAAAGTATAAATATAAAAGACGATAAAAAAATGATACAGTTAATTGTGACTGCACCGGTTTGTCTTTGTAAATTGTTTTTGCGTGATATGTATGAAAAGGGGAGAGGAAAGATTTTAAATGTGGCTTCGACAGGAGCATTCCAGCCGGGACCATATACCTCGACATATTTTGCGGGCAAGTCTTTCATATACAGTTACAGCAGGGCGATAAGGCAGGAGGCAGCAGTAAGAGGTGTGGTCGTGAGTACACTGTGTCCGGGAACAACAAGAACAAAATTTTTTGAAAAAGAGGGACTGAAAACACCGATATGGGCAATGTCAGCAGAAAGAACGGCAAAAATTGCAGTTGACGGACTGATGCGTGGCAGAGGTGTTATAGTTCCGGGAATAATAAACAATGTTTTAAGGTTAATACCATCGGAGATTAAGATGTACTTTGTGGGAATATTAAAGAGATAAATTGAATGTTTTATATGGGCATCAGTTTTTGCTGAATGCCCATAAATTTTTAATCTGTTTTGCGAGTGTTTCATAGTCCCAAAGCCGGCTTCGTGAGCGGCTGTTGGGGTCATTTACTTTTATCTGTCCGTTTTCTGTTTTGGTGAGGACTATAAAGTGTCCTGCTGTCGTAAAATCGCCCGGTTTCATGCTGCATATGATGGGGTCGTTATTTTCAAGATGAGAGAATACAGTGTATTTGCTCAGTGGAATTTCTGTTCCTGTTATGCCAAATGCAGATGCACCTTCGGTCATCAGGCTCCAAGAAGTACCTGTTCCCTCTATATAATAGCCGTTTCTTTCGGCGAATTTTGCAACTTTATATGGTGTTATCTGTTTGTTGCGGGTAAGTCCGGATATTACCATGGAAAGACAGGTTGGGGCACAGCCGGATATTCCTATATCTGAATTTCCGTAAGCTGCATCCCTCCAGCGTTTATCCCATTGGATAAGGAGAGGTATGCCCTCTGAAAGTTCTTTTGAAGTAATGTTTCCGTGAGATTTAGCAGTTTCAATGCTGCCGTTATTTAAAACGGCACTTATGGCATTTGATGTCGTATCGATTACTTTAGGAACACCACGGAATATTATAAAAAATAAAAGTATTGCAAGTGTAAGTTTTTTAAGATTTCTTTTTCTTCTTTTATATCTTTTTGTACTCATAGATATTTCCTCCCACTAAACTGTTATTAGGTGTTAGCGAAACTTTCGCTATCTGGGATTATTTTAATCTATGAGGAAATATTTTGTTTTGAGAAAATCATAAGTAAAACTTACAATATTCTTGCATTTTGTGTGTAAATATAGATAAGACCGCTATAAGTCATTTCTAAACACAACCTCAAAACTGATGCTCTCATTTTCGCTTGCAGCATTTATCTGTCCGCCGTGAAGTTCAACAATCTCTTTTGCAATGGCGAGTCCAAGTCCGGCACCGCCTGTTGATGAGGCTCTGGATGAGTCAAGCCTAAAAAACTGCTCAAATACACGGCTGAGTTTTTCAGGAGAGATTGTCTTGCCATGATTTTTAAACAGAATATGTATATCCTTATCCTGCTTTGTGAGTACACAGGTTATTTCGGTGTCCGGATAGCTGTAATTAACGGCATTGCGGATAAGATTGTCAAACACCCGTGAGAGTTTGTCGGGGTCACACATAAGATTTATATCAGGTGCAATATCAAGATTCCAGCTTAATTTATGCTCTGATAATATAGGGATAAATTCGCTGCATATCTGTTCGAGCATACGGCTTAAATTGACTTTTTCGATATCAAGTTCAATGTTTGTAAGGTTGAAGCGTGTAATATCAAAAAATTCGTTTATTAAATCTTCGAGCCGTTCGGCTTTATTTAGTGCTATCGAGGTGTATTTTTCGCGTGTTTTTTGGGGAATATCAGGCTCATCCTCTAACAATGTCAGGTAACCGATAACACTTGTAAGTGGTGTTTTGAGGTCATGGGCGAGATAGACTATAAGGTCATTTTTTCGCTGTTCAGCTTCTTTGGCAAGCATGGAATTGTGAACAGCATTTTCTCTTACGGCATTAAGTTCGTCCTGAATGGATTTTAAATCTTCTGACAGGTTCGTGCAGTTTTTCACGAAGTCTTGCAATGTGCGTCATTACGGTGTTGTTGCTGTCTATGTACTTTTCTTTCCAGACGGCTTCAAAGAGTTCTTCCGAGGACACCACATTTCCCTTGTGTTCACACAGATACCAGAGAATATCAAATTCAAGCGGTGTGAGGGCAAGCTCTTTATTGTTCAGAAATACTCGGTGACTGCTTTTTGAAATGTTTAGACCTCTTATATTATGTTCTGTTGTTGGAGCAAAAGTGTTATTATGTTCATTATCGGCTTTGTTGTAACGGGTGTAGCGGCGAAGCTGCGTTTTTACACGGGCGGTAAGTTCAAGCGGATTGAAAGGTTTGCAGATATAGTCATCAGCACCGAGAGTAAGCCCTGTAATCTTGTCAGAATCTTCATTTTTTGCCGTCAACATGATAATAGGGAAAAAATAATCTTTGCGTATCTGTTTGCACAGAGAAAAGCCATCAATATCGGGAAGCATTACATCAAGGATTGCGAGGTCGAGTTTTTCGTGCAGGGCACATTCGAGTGCATCTTTGCCGTTGTAAAATTTAAAAACCTTAAAACCATCGTTTTCGAGATATATCTGGACAAGGTCTGCAATATCTTTTTCATCGTCTACTATCATTATATTTGTACTCATAAAAAACTCCTCCGGGAATGTTTGTTGAAGTTGGGGGCAGAATAACTTTTAACCTTAGCTAATGCTGTAGATTGCTATCTTAACCTTAGCATCATATTATCACCCGGAAATAGAGGTGTCAAAGATAGAGATTTTTATCTCAACACTTTTTTTGTGAATTGGATTTCTGTTTTAAATCTAATATAGGGATGGATATTATGGTTGTGTATTCATCATCGGTCATGTCGCTTATCATCATGCCACGGTTTTTCTTGACAGTTTGGTCAACATTTGTCGTGCCGAAGCCATGTTCTAAAGAGGTGTCAGGCTTAATTTTTTTGGGAAGATTTTTGGTGCTATTGCAGCAGTCTATACGAAATTTGTCATAAGCATCTATATAGATGCTTAGCTTAATCCATCTGTCAGAAACAGCAAGCTTTTTACAGGCATTGATACAGTTGTCAAGAAGATTTCCAAGTATTATACACAGGTCATAATCTTCTATGGGGATGCGTACTGCCTCTAAATTTAAGGAAGTAGAGAATACAATACTATTTTCTTTAGCCAGGTTACTATAGTTGCTTAGTAATGAGTCGATAACCAGGTTTCCGGTGTTGAAAAGAGAATAAGTATTCTCAAGGTCTTCATATGAAGCTTTAACATAAGTGTTGAGTTCGTCATATCGTTTTTCCGCGATGTATTTTAAAATGGTAAAATGATGTTTCTTGGTGTCGTGCACAACGCGTCGTGTATTTCTGTATGTGGTACTAAGCTGTGAATATTTGTTTTTCTGAAAATTAATCTGCTGTTCGAGCTGTGTGTTTTTCAATACCAGCTTATGCGTGTATTTTATGCGTTCAAGGATAAAATAATTTGTAATATTTAAAATTAAAATACAAGGTAAGATAATTATGTCATAAGAAGTAATTTCAATTTTAAAGTTTTTTTGAGCAGACATTGTATTAAAGAGCAATAATGATATAACAGGTGTGACGAGACTGAATATATGGTACTCAAAATCAGATTTTTCGCCACCCTTTGAAAACATTGTAAAAATAAGTATAAACAAAAATAATATTATTTTTGAACCAAAACCTGCAATAGCAACAAAATATGGTGTTTCATGTTTTAATATATCAGGAGATGTAAGTTTGATGATGAGCATAAAGGTAGCTTCAGAAAAAGTAGCAAAAAATTGAAAGATTATACTGTAGATAACTTTTCGCCGTAAAGTAGTCTCATACAAAAAACATAATGCAAAGGTGGAAAGTATGCTTAAAGAAATGGTTACAAAAATAGAGAACTGTTTGTCAGGATTGTGAAATAAAAGCTGGTTTGCCATTAAAACAGATTCAGCCAGTACAAATGCGGCATAAAACAGGGGTGCGGGAATATTTGTCCTGCGTGTGTGAAAAGCCCTGTTGAGATAAACAAAGACCAAAAGCATATCAGTGATATAAGATAAAATGTCAAATATTATCATTTAAACTAAACCCTCCCGGTGTCATGTATGACCAACTGATGTTTATAAGCTGTTTCAAGCTCTTTCCTCATGCGGCGGCTTAGAGGAAGCGTATCAAGATTATCCATTGTCAGTTCTGAGCCAGAAAAAAAGTGAATATGGGCAATATTTACAAGAAAACTGTTGTGGCATTTTTGAAAAGGAAACTGTTCCAGTTTTTTTGTCCATTCTTTTAAAGTGCCTTTCGCAGTGAGCTTTTTATCTGTCAGACAAAATTGTAAAAGATTTTTTTTGGAATCAATGGTCTCAATATATAAAATGTCATTAAAATTGACTGCTGTTGATGTATTATCAATAGCATCTATAGTAAGGTAGCAATTATTATCATCCATGTCAAGGCGGATTTCATCGAGAACTTCAAAGAGAGTTTCTTTGCTTACGGGTTTTTGCAGATAGTTATAAGGGTGTACCTTGAAACTGTCATGCATATATTCAGGATAACTGCTCACAAAAACAATAAATACATGGCGGTCTATACTTGAACGGATAATAGATGCAAGCTCTATGCCATTTGGTTCAGGCATTTCTATATCGAGAAAGACTATGTGATAGTCATTAGCGTGCCTGAAATTTGTAAGCAGGTTCTTACTGCTCTTAAAAGGAGACAGCGTAAGATTCATATCTTTTTCAAACTGATAATTTAAAATAAGATTTGTTGTTTCTTCTAAAAAGACGGGGTCATCATCACAGACGGCAATTCTATAGTTCATATTAATCCTCCCTGTTAGCAGTTTATATTTAGTGTTTTAATTTACCGATTATCTGATTTATTGCAATTATAAATATACAGGCGTTTATCATAAGATAAAATTCAGGCATATCATTATAAATAAATGCCGTATATACAGTTGAAATTAAAATTATATATATAATACAAAATTTTTTTAATCTGTGCTTTGCATCTGAGACAAGTCTGTTGTTTTTGTGGTCGACGGGTGACAGATACATTATAAGTACACAACATATTATATAGCATATATTTAAGAGTGTTAAAGGTATATTACCCAATAACTGATAACAAAATAATGTGACAAAATACAATGAATAAGATAAAATGCTGCACATTATGCGGGTTGAAGCATGAGCACCTCCGGCAGACATTTTTAATGGAATGATAATGACTGCGAATAAAAGTGCGGAAATAAATCTGTTAAAGATAAGTCCTGACAAAAGAATGGTCAGCGGAAATATAATAGTATCTATTGCATATTCAAAACAATAGATATAGGAAGCCCTGTCGTCATTACTTATAGTGCCTGAATTGATAAAAAAATCTGTTATATGTTTTGCTGCTGTATTTGATATTTTCATAGTATTCCTCATTTCTGTTTATGTACACATTTTATATATCGGTGTTTGTGTCAGGTGTGCACGGACACTAAGTTTGTGTGAAAGATTTTGCTGTTTATAATAATTATCCATAATATAGTTGTTTTTGCATCTTGTATTCCCAGATATGACTGGTAAATAATTATTATACATGAAAATATATAATTGTGCCCAAAAATGGGAAAAGTGGTCAAAAATCGGGGAAAAGTGGTAAAAAATAGCAAAAAAACAATGAAATTTACCACTTTTCCTTAAATTTTGACCACTTTTCCCATTTTTTCGTTTTTGGTCGAAAAAAGGTGTATAGTATAAATTGTGCAAGATAAAAGTGCAATTTTGATTGCAAAAGTTTGTCTTACACAAAATTTTATCTGTTAAAGACTAAAAAGTCTTGAGCGGAGTACGGAAAGGAGAGAGGATGGGTTGAGAAAACTAAAGAAGTTTATCGAAAAGCATGGCAACAGGATTTGTGCTATGGCGGTGGCTTTCGGGGGAGTTTCGCTGATGAGTTGCAGATATATCTTTTACGAACCAGAAAAGCCTGAAGACTTAGACAAGCTGGTAAGCAGCCGTGCTAAGAAGTGATGTTGATGTTACAGTGTAAAAATGTGACATTAATATCGAAAGGTGTATAAAGGGAATGGGACTATTAAACAAAATACACCCTCACCCTTAACCTCTACCCGGGTGAGGGCTGTTAAGATGATGTGGGTAGAAGAAAATAAAAGATTTGAGTAAGAGATTATGAATAAAAAAATTTTATGTATAACTAAAAAGGTGATAACAGGTTGTTTGGTTGCAGGTGCATTAATGATGAATGTTTCGTCTGTGGGAGCTACGACTAAGCAATTAACAATAAATAAATTAGGCGGAAAATTTAAGTACACAAGTGACCGAAGAAGCCATAATCATGGTTATGTTAAGGTGAGATGTGACGGAGTCAGACCGGAAATGCCATACACTAAAGATGGATTTGAAAGAATCCGTGTTAGAATTTGCAGAAAAGATGGTGAGGGGAATTATAGACTTTTTAGTGTAAGAACTGAAAATGAGTATAATACATACATAATTAGGGAAGGAGCTGAGACAAGGAAAATTTATTTGAATCAGGATTATCTGGGAGTTAATACTGCATATTTTGGGTGGTGCGGAAACAGTAAAGATTATGGTGCGGTTGCGGAAGTAGCATACGACGCAATGTAAGAGGATGTTAAATAGTTGCACATTATAATAGTAAGTCGATGATAATTGATTTGCTTCAGGCTTTGTAAAAAATGCAAAGTCTGAAGCAGTTATAGCTGTTTTTTGGTAAAAATAATTTTTTCCGTTTGGTAACTTTATGATTATCTTTTGGTTAGATTGTTATGGTAGTGTTTTTAATAACAAAAGAACATGATTATGATATATAAATGTAACTAAGAAACATTTAGAAATGGAGTTAAGATGTTAAAGAATATAAAAACGCAGATAAATATTATAGCCAGACAAAGGGGTGTTTTTTACTGTTACTTTTGTATGTTTTACAGTTCCTTTTTTAATTGAGATTATATTGAATGTATGTGCATTTCCAAATGAAGCATCCGAAGAAATGAGATCAGTTTATCAGGCATATGATAAAAGGAATAATGTCGATGGTACCGGTGGGACATTTTGGATGTGTGGTATATATTATTTATATCCGGGATTGTACGCAGTTTTAAGGATTGTTTTGACCGGTTTACAGGCAGGGTTATTATCGTTGGTTCCATTGGCAGTCTCATGTTTTTACTGTAAGTATCAGGCATATCTGCTTTTACCTGTATATCTTATGTCTGTTTTTTGGAATAATACAACTTTTAAGGTGTTTGGACATAAAATAGAACATAATTACGCAAGTTATCTGACATGGGGAAATACGAAACTCGACACATCAGATTGTATTTATTTCCTGATTATGGTATTTACGGTTGCGTTAGTGTCTGTAATATGTATGCTTATATGTGCGGGAAGAAGGGAGAACAAAAGGTGAAAGTTTACAGAAGATATTATTTAATACCATTTTTGTATGGGATTATTTTTTCGTGGTATGGCAGTTTTCATAATAGTAAAAAGATTGAGTTATGGCAGATGGTTTCGGCGATAACCGGTGGAAATATAATAAATTCAATGAGTAATCAAGTGATTTCAGCAATTTTTGAACATTATGTACCGTTTTTTATGTTTATTATAATATTTTCTACATACATATATAGAAATTTTTGCAACAGCAGTGTTTATGTTTTTTCAAGGTGTGAAAACAGAGTAAAATGGTATATGAAAGAAATTTTAAAATTATTGTTATTTACATGGGCTAATGCAATGATGATTTTAGCGGGATATATTATTACTGCTGTTGTCGGCAATAAATTAGCATTCAGGACAGACTCGATTTTTTTGGTAGTCAGATATTTAATTATTTACACATTATGGAGTTTTTCGATTGTACTTTTGGCTAATATTATATCTATTTTAAAAAATGGAATACTTGGTAATATTGTAGCAATCAGTATTCCTATAATAGTGACGGTATGTCTTATGACAGTCAATTTTGAAAAATTAAAAGGGATGGAATGGAAGAAGCTGATATGGAATCCGTGTGCGTATCTGGTTTTTGGCTGGTATAATGTGAAAATAAAAAATAAACAGATAATTGGCTCAATGTCGAGAGGTCTTTCGATACAGAGAGGATATTTGATGTTTGCGGCAATAAGTCTGATTGTTGTCATTGTAGGTGCGGCTGTTGTTCAGCAAATTGATATTATGGATAATAAAGAATGATTGGAGAAGTGGCAGAATGAAAATAAAGTTGAATAATGTGTCTAAAACTATTAAAGACCAAAAGATATTAGATAACATAAACGCTGAATTTGAGAGTGGAAAAGTTTACGGAATAGTGGGCAGGAACGGCTCCGGAAAAACCATGCTTTTTAGAGGAATGTCAGGTCTTATGAGGATTGAAGGAGAGGTCTGGCAGGATGAAATGCTGCTTGGACGGGATATGCGTATTTTGAAAAATCTTGGTATTATTATAGAAAATACGGATATGTATCTTGAATTTTCAGGATATATGAATTTAAAGTTTCTGGCAGATATAAATAAGAAGATAGGGAAAAAAGAAATAAGACAGGCAATGAAAGATGTCGGTCTTAATCCAGATGAAAAGAAATCTGTTGGAAAGTATTCTTTGGGAATGAGACAAAAATTATCGATTGCACAGGCTATCATGGAAAAACCGGATGTATTGCTTCTGGACGAGCCTACAAATGGTTTGGATGATAAGACTGTAAAAGATTTTTGGGAACTTATAAGGAGAGAAAAGAAAAGAGGGGCAGTTATATTACTAGCCAGTCATAGTAAAGATGATATTAGGGAACTTGCAGATGAAATTTATCATATGAATAGTGGGGTTCTGACAAAGGAGTGAATTTAGATGAAGTTAAAAATAAGCATAATATCATTGATATGTCTGATTGCGGTTGTTGCGGGGATTGTTGCACATAATGCAAGAAGTGATGCGTTAAATGATGAGAAAAATGCAGGTGAACAGGTCGTTTCTTTTTTTAGAAAAGACTATCAGCCGCTATTAGAAGAAGTCAGGGAGGAGGCATTAGGAAGCAAATTGATATTAGAAGTAAAAGGAAGAAAAAACAGAAAATTTGTTCACGGGGCATTAGTTCAGGAAGTAGAATTGATAAGGGTTGTAAAAGGAAAAATCAATACCAAAGATTATCATCAGAAAATGTATGTAGTAGGTGATGTGTGGGTTGAAAGCAGAAACAATGCCGGAATGGGATTTACAAACTATATAAAAAATGGGGACAATTATATCCTTTTTGCTAATAAGGTGTATGAAGATTATGAAAATAAATGCAGTGTTATCGATATGAATAGGGATATGATAGGTTTTAACAGGCTTAATGTTTCGGAAAATAAAAGTTATGTCTGTAAAAAAGGTAAAAAACATACAAAGTATAAGAATGTGCGTGATAGTGAATTTTTTTGTAATGATGAAAAAACTTTGAAAAAAATTTTGGAATTTAAACAGGGAATAATAGATACATTACATGATTATCTGGAGCCGGGAAGTTTTTATGAATAATAATACAGTAACATAATCTTAAATGCTTAATAACTTTTTTCTTAAGAAAATAAAGAGTAGTATATTTATTAACAAAGGGAAATAAATATATACGGAAAATACAGGAAGTTCAAAAGGGAGGAAACAAAATACACCATCACCATTAACCTCTACCCGGGTGAGGGCTGTTAAGATGAGGTGGTTTGTATGCTTAATTACATAAAACTAAATTTTAAGTTGATGACAAAAAAGAAAACATTTATTGTTGCATTTGCGGTTATGTTAGCTATAGCAATAGCGTTTCCGTTTGTGACATATATCAGATATATGAAAAACTTTGAATTTAATATGCCGGCAGCAAATTCTGTATTTATGGCTAATACATTTATGCAATGCTGGGATTATTTAGTGGTTATTTTTCCATTTTTGGTGGTTTTTCCGTATGCGATGTCATTTTACGATGAAAATAAATTAGGAGTTAAGTTTTATATTCAAACAAGAGGAGATAGAAAAAAATATTATTTTTCTCAAATAATAGTATGCTTTTGAGTGATCTGCATAGTCCATTAATAGTTCTATAAAATAAATGCAGTGTTATTAATGTGAATAGGCATATGATAGGTTTTAACAGGCTTAATATTTCGGAAAATAAAAGCAATGTCGATAAAATGAGTCATGATTTTAATTAAATATGTGCAACATCATTCAAATTTTCCTGTTATATATTATAACAGGAAGTTTTGAATAATGAATTTACATGGGAGGGATTGATATGAAAAAATCTAAATCTGAAATTTATCTGCTGGTGATGGGACTTGCAATGGCAGGAGGAATTTTTTATGGAAAGGAAACTGTCGGAGCAAAAAGCTTTAGTAAAAATGTGCAGGTTGCAATAGGGAACAGTGAAAAACTTAGTGTAGGAAACAAGAGTAATAGTATTAAATGGACGGTAGTATCTGGAAAAAATAATATTAAAATAGTTGATAAAAAAGCAAATCAACTGAGTATATCCGGAAAAAAGACCGGTACTGCAATAATAAATGCAAAAGTATCCGGAAAGAACACAACATTTAAGTATAAGATTAAAGTTAAGAAAGTGGTTTATTCATTGAAGAAAGGAACTCTTACGATTAAAGGAAAAGGCAAAGCTTTTTCTAAGGAAAGCGGTCTTTTTTGGGAGAATACTGCTATTAAAAAGGTAGTTGTAAAAAAAGGAATTACTGAGCTGCCGCCATCTGCATTCAGAAGCTGCACAAATATTGAAAGTGTGAATATAGCATCAAGCGTAAAGAAAATTGGAGACAGGGCTTTTGGGGGATGTAAGAAAATAAAGGAAGTTGTATGTCCGGGAGAATTTAATGTTTATGGAAACGGATATGCAGACAATGGCAGCAATTCAGATAATTCATGGAGTAAAGATACACCTTTTCCGGAGGAGTGCGGCACGGTCAGATTTAATTCACAGCTTAATACAAAGAAAGTAAATACTGATATTATATCTGCAAAAAAGATATATGTATGGTCAAAAGACAAGAAATATAAAAATATAGATGGCAATATATATAGTAAGGACGGAAAGACATTTGTTATGTATGCCGGAAAAAATACGGTGTTAAAATTTGCTGATAGCTGCAAGAATGTGGATTTTTCATTTAAAGTTCCGAAGAGTATCGTTATCGGTAAAGGAATTGAAAAGATTACGACCAACTCGGATGTGCCTTTTGACGTAAGTGAAGAGGGTACTGCATATAGTGGAAATCTTAAATGGAGTGACATTACATTTGAAAATGGCATTGTTCTTGAATATGATAGTGTAAAGGCATTATTGACAGAGGGATATTTTGGAAGAAAATTGTATAAAACTTTTGATAAAGAAATGAAATATCAGAACGGAATGTATATATGGGGAGAAAAATATCTGACGGATTATGACGGTGAGGAGGTTTCGCTTGAGATACCTGATGGAATAACGGAAATAAATGCCGGAGCATTTGCACAATGCACTCAGATGCCTGAAAAGATAACAATACCTGACAGCGTTTTGAAAATTGAAAAATATACATTCAATAATCAGAACACAGGCAGACTTAAAGAGATTGTAATGAGTGATAAGACGATTGCAGACAAAGATGCCATTGAACAGGGTATAAATGTAACTAAGAAACATTTAGAAATGGAGTTAAGATGTTAAAGAATATAAAAACGCAGATAAATATTATAGCCAGACAAAGGGGTGTTTTTTACTGTTACTTTTGTATGTTTTACAGTTCCTTTTTTAATTGAGATTATATTGAATGTATGTGCATTTCCAAATGAAGCATCCGAAGAAATGAGATCAGTTTATCAGGCATATGATAAAAGGAATAATGTCGATGGTACCGGTGGGACATTTTGGATGTGTGGTATATATTATTTATATCCGGGATTGTACGCAGTTTTAAGGATTGTTTTGACCGGTTTACAGGCAGGGTTATTATCGTTGGTTCCATTGGCAGTCTCATGTTTTTACTGTAAGTATCAGGCATATCTGCTTTTACCTGTATATCTTATGTCTGTTTTTTGGAATAATACAACTTTTAAGGTGTTTGGACATAAAATAGAACATAATTACGCAAGTTATCTGACATGGGGAAATACGAAACTCGACACATCAGATTGTATTTATTTCCTGATTATGGTATTTACGGTTGCGTTAGTGTCTGTAATATGTATGCTTATATGTGCGGGAAGAAGGGAGAACAAAAGGTGAAAGTTTACAGAAGATATTATTTAATACCATTTTTGTATGGGATTATTTTTTCGTGGTATGGCAGTTTTCATAATAGTAAAAAGATTGAGTTATGGCAGATGGTTTCGGCGATAACCGGTGGAAATATAATAAATTCAATGAGTAATCAAGTGATTTCAGCAATTTTTGAACATTATGTACCGTTTTTTATGTTTATTATAATATTTTCTACATACATATATAGAAATTTTTGCAACAGCAGTGTTTATGTTTTTTCAAGGTGTGAAAACAGAGTAAAATGGTATATGAAAGAAATTTTAAAATTATTGTTATTTACATGGGCTAATGCAATGATGATTTTAGCGGGATATATTATTACTGCTGTTGTCGGCAATAAATTAGCATTCAGGACAGACTCGATTTTTTTGGTAGTCAGATATTTAATTATTTACACATTATGGAGTTTTTCGATTGTACTTTTGGCTAATATTATATCTATTTTAAAAAATGGAATACTTGGTAATATTGTAGCAATCAGTATTCCTATAATAGTGACGGTATGTCTTATGACAGTCAATTTTGAAAAATTAAAAGGGATGGAATGGAAGAAGCTGATATGGAATCCGTGTGCGTATCTGGTTTTTGGCTGGTATAATGTGAAAATAAAAAATAAACAGATAATTGGCTCAATGTCGAGAGGTCTTTCGATACAGAGAGGATATTTGATGTTTGCGGCAATAAGTCTGATTGTTGTCATTGTAGGTGCGGCTGTTGTTCAGCAAATTGATATTATGGATAATAAAGAATGATTGGAGAAGTGGCAGAATGAAAATAAAGTTGAATAATGTGTCTAAAACTATTAAAGACCAAAAGATATTAGATAACATAAACGCTGAATTTGAGAGTGGAAAAGTTTACGGAATAGTGGGCAGGAACGGCTCCGGAAAAACCATGCTTTTTAGAGGAATGTCAGGTCTTATGAGGATTGAAGGAGAGGTCTGGCAGGATGAAATGCTGCTTGGACGGGATATGCGTATTTTGAAAAATCTTGGTATTATTATAGAAAATACGGATATGTATCTTGAATTTTCAGGATATATGAATTTAAAGTTTCTGGCAGATATAAATAAGAAGATAGGGAAAAAAGAAATAAGACAGGCAATGAAAGATGTCGGTCTTAATCCAGATGAAAAGAAATCTGTTGGAAAGTATTCTTTGGGAATGAGACAAAAATTATCGATTGCACAGGCTATCATGGAAAAACCGGATGTATTGCTTCTGGACGAGCCTACAAATGGTTTGGATGATAAGACTGTAAAAGATTTTTGGGAACTTATAAGGAGAGAAAAGAAAAGAGGGGCAGTTATATTACTAGCCAGTCATAGTAAAGATGATATTAGGGAACTTGCAGATGAAATTTATCATATGAATAGTGGGGTTCTGACAAAGGAGTGAATTTAGATGAAGTTAAAAATAAGCATAATATCATTGATATGTCTGATTGCGGTTGTTGCGGGGATTGTTGCACATAATGCAAGAAGTGATGCGTTAAATGATGAGAAAAATGCAGGTGAACAGGTCGTTTCTTTTTTTAGAAAAGACTATCAGCCGCTATTAGAAGAAGTCAGGGAGGAGGCATTAGGAAGCAAATTGATATTAGAAGTAAAAGGAAGAAAAAACAGAAAATTTGTTCACGGGGCATTAGTTCAGGAAGTAGAATTGATAAGGGTTGTAAAAGGAAAAATCAATACCAAAGATTATCATCAGAAAATGTATGTAGTAGGTGATGTGTGGGTTGAAAGCAGAAACAATGCCGGAATGGGATTTACAAACTATATAAAAAATGGGGACAATTATATCCTTTTTGCTAATAAGGTGTATGAAGATTATGAAAATAAATGCAGTGTTATCGATATGAATAGGGATATGATAGGTTTTAACAGGCTTAATGTTTCGGAAAATAAAAGTTATGTCTGTAAAAAAGGTAAAAAACATACAAAGTATAAGAATGTGCGTGATAGTGAATTTTTTTGTAATGATGAAAAAACTTTGAAAAAAATTTTGGAATTTAAACAGGGAATAATAGATACATTACATGATTATCTGGAGCCGGGAAGTTTTTATGAATAATAATACAGTAACATAATCTTAAATGCTTAATAACTTTTTTCTTAAGAAAATAAAGAGTAGTATATTTATTAACAAAGGGAAATAAATATATACGGAAAATACAGGAAGTTCAAAAGGGAGGAAAAAGTTATGCGTAGAGAGATTTATGAAAATATAATAGGGACTTTACTTGGAATTGCAATGCTTGCGGCGGTTTTTGCAATTGTCATAGTATTTTTCTTTGGTGGAAAAACAAGCAAAACCAAAGTTTCACAGCCGGTCAAAGCAGCATCGGCAAAGTCGGATATATCAGTTAAAAATGATATGAGTATTTTTAACAGAAATAATTCTATACATAGAAGCTGGAAAAGTGAGCCGGTAGGTGATATGAATCTGTGGTTGAGAATGACAGATGTAGGAAAGCCATATGACGATGGGGAGTCGGAGTCCGGTGATGTTTCAGACAATGCTGCTTATAGTGACAAAAATGAGAACTCGGATTATATTCCGGTTTTGCAGAAGTTTGACGGGTATCGTGTGTCTGTGAAAGCGAGGTCTGACAGGTACCGCAGATTTAAAAGTAAGGAGTTTTTTATTCCGGCAGATTATCTTGCAAGTATAGATTACACGCAGGCAAATATTTATACCATATGTAAACCGGAAGAAAGCGGCGTATGTTCAAAAAATATGTATTTAAGTGTGGTCGCACCGTCAGATTGTAAGTATATAAGGGTTGGCAATCAGACTGTTGCAGCTCAGAATTGTGAGATGTATATAAAGAAGGCGGGTATGCTTAAGTTTAGTGTATGTGTGTTTGAAACTGACAGTGATACAGATATTTACGCTAACGGTTATATCAGAATGTATGATAAAAAAGGGGAAATGCATAATCTTATTCCAAACAGATATGGGGCTTAGGAGGTTATAACAGTTCAGCCATAAAAAAGATGAAAAAAAATGTAAAAAACTGTTGACACATAAAAAACAGTGTGATATAGTAATATCGTTGTCGCAAGACAGCGGTGTTATTTATATTGTATGCGCTTCTAGCTCAGTTGGCAGAGCACCTGACTCTTAATCAGGGTGTCCAGGGTTCGAACCCCTGGAGGCGCATTGCAACATATTCTATTTCTTAGGTTCCACGAAAGTGGAATCTTTTTTATTGTATAGGAAAATGCTCGCAAAGCAGTGAGGCACCAGGCGCAAAAAACATCATAAAAAAACGCCACAACGGGCGTTTTTCAATTTAACTTTATTTTCAAAATATTATGCAGGGTGCAAAAAACATTTTGCCCCCTGCATATTAATATCATTTATACAATTTTTCTTCTCTTTAACAATACAAGTCCAACACCGATAAACACAATTCCTGCTGCTCCGGCATATCTTGTATCAAAATCCTGTCCTGTTTTCGGAGCTTTATAGCTGCCTGTATGATAATTAACCGGTGCTTTTCCCGACCTTTTAAGAGCCTGTACAGACTTTGAACTTCCTGACTTAGTGCCGCTCGTACCACTGCCGCTTTTACTCTTATTGCCTGTTGACTTTTTCTTGTTCGTAGTTTTTTTTGCAGTCGTCTTTTTCTTCTTTGATTTGCTGTCACTTGAACCCGATTTGTCAGCTATCGCTATAATAGTAGTATCCCCCGAAACCGAGTCTATTGTCAATACTCCACTGTCGTATGAATATCCGCCTGAAACTTTCTTTCCGTCTACGGCAACTGAAACTTTTGAACTTTTAAGTTTATATCCGTCATTTGCAGTAAGCTTGACAGAAAAAGATGTTCCTGCCTTTACATTGCTTTCACCCTTGCTCGCCGTAACACCATAAAAGTCATACGAAACCTTATATGTGGATTCTCCACTCGAACCGCCTTTACCCTTAGCTGTGATAACAGTATTTCCATAAACTTCATCTATGGTAAGAACACCGTTTTCATATGTATATCCATCAGTAAGCGTTGCACCGTTCATCGTAACCGTAACACTGTCAGGAAGTGTATATCCATCCTGAGGAGTAAGCGTGATGCTCATTGAACTTCCCTGATTTACGGTTGTTTCCTGTGATGATGCCGTGAGCCCCGTGAGATTATATGTAACTGAATATGTATCATTTTCATCAGCAGATGCAAAACCTGCTCCGTACATACATAATGCCATAACTACAACAAAAACCATTACCTTTTTTATCAATTTCATACTATCCTCATTTCTGCACACTTTTTATATCCGTTAAGTTTGTGTCAAATGTGCACAGACACAAATCTTGTGAGTTAAATTTTTTCACATTAATCTCAATTTCTTTTTGCAATAACAAAAAGTCTTCCGTTTTTTTCTACGCTGTTACAAGTAGACAAAGTTATAAGCTTATCCCCATATTTCATTTTAACCCCTGTATCATAAACTTCCAGACTTTTAATCTTTTCTTTAAAGTTGTCAAATTCCTTCTCACTGTCTGCATTAAGAAAATCATAATATTTAAAAGTATCAGCAGACTCATCCGTTATCTTGGAAAGCCCTACAGCCACAATCTGATAATCATATCTTTTATACAAAGTATCAAATGACATAGTCTTGTGTTTCTCATAATATGACTTATCGAGATAATATTGGAGCGTTCCAAAAATAGAACCGTTTTTCATATTATGTCCATACAATATAACATTGTCATCCGGTTTAAAAACATCATTGCGGGCATCGGCAAAAACTGCTCCCGACTCGTCATCCTCACCGTCAAAATTATGGTCAAGATAAAACTCCTGATATACGGTACTTTGAACCACCGGATAATTTATCTGTGTGCCATTCACCACAAGCCATCCGACAAGGTCTGAGTTTGTCTTATACAGATTTCTGTACTCCGGAAGTATTTTTGATGTATCAATCCCGTTTCCATTGTCACTTGAAGCTTCTTTTAGCTGCTGAAGTTTTCTAATCTCAATAGCACTTTTATATCTCTGGTACTCACCAAATCCAAATACCAAAATAAGCAAAACTCCGATAAGCACAAACAAAATTCCGACCTGTTTTCTCTTTTTACTGTTTTTTTTATGCTTTTTCTTTTCTTTATGCATATTTTTCTTCATATAAATATACCCTCTAAAAAAATGTCAAGGATATTCACAATCCACGCAGACACATAGTAACAGTTCAGCCTTTCATTTCTTACATTCATAAACCTGCCAGCAAGCTGTCA
>ERZ824598.558-NODE-558-length-59453-cov-6.188542_pt1 | contig 59453 bp, 44 predicted proteins | sample MGYA00519934_ERZ824598 | MGnify/ENA primary metagenome ERZ824598 (study PRJEB31778, sample SAMEA3449177) | human gut metagenome | biome: human gut; feature: human-associated habitat; material: faeces | place: United Kingdom | collected 2010/2012 ...
ACATCGAGCAAGCTCGTGTATTATTGACTTATCTTTTTTTTGGCTGAACTGTTACGGCTTTTTGTCGGTTTTGCTGTTTTAACTTGCACTATTTTAAGTTTTTTAGTAAAATGAAAATTGTGTATAAAAAACTGATTATAAAAAAATACAGTATGAGGTGAAATATGAGTGATATTATTAAAGTAGTAGTTGATGCCATGGGTGGTGACAATGCACCTGAAGCACCGATAAAAGGTGCCGTTGATGCTGTTAATGAAAATGAAAAGATAAATGTTGTACTGGTGGGAAGAACTGATGACATTAAATCAGAGCTTGCTAAATATACTTATGATAAAGAGCGTATAACTATAGTTCATGCAGAGGATATTATAGGATTTGATGAACCACCGGTAATGGCTATAAGAAAAAAGAAACAGTCATCTATTGTTGTCGGTATGAACCTTGTAAAACATGGCGAAGCGGATGCTTTCGTATCAGCCGGAAGTACAGGTGCAATACTTGTTGGTGGTCAGTTTGTTGTGGGTAGAATCAAAGGCGTAGAGCGTTCGCCTCTCGCACCGCTTATTCCTACAGCAAAAGGTCCAGCACTTCTTATTGACTGTGGAGCAAATGTGGATGCCAGAGCATCTCATCTTGTTCAGTTTGCAAAGATGGGCTCAATATATATGGAGAGGATAGTCGGCATAAAAAACCCCCGTGTTGCCATTGTAAACATTGGTGCTGAGGAAGAAAAAGGAAATATGCTCGTAAAAGAGACATATCCATTACTCAAAGAGTGTAAGGATATAAATTTTGTTGGAAGTATAGAGGCAAGGGATATACCAAAGGGAGATGCAGATGTTATAGTATGTGAGGCATTTGTTGGAAATGTAATCCTTAAATTATATGAAGGTCTTGCAGCAACACTTCTTGGAAAAGTAAAAGAGGGACTTATGTCAAGCCTCAGAAGTAAAATAGGAGCACTTCTTATCAAACCTGCACTTAAATCAACACTTAAGCAGTTTGATACATCAGACCAGGGAGGAGCACCTTTGCTCGGTTTAAACGGGCTTGTAGTGAAAGCCCACGGAAGTTCAACAAGTGTTGAGATAACTCAGGCTATAAGACAGTGCATACAGTTCAATGAAGAAAAGATAAATGAAAAAATAAAAGAAAATCTTATTATTGAATAGGTGGTGCTCGTATGGAATTTAAAAAGCTTCAAAAGATTATTGCAGAAGTTTTAGGTATTGGAGATATGGAAATATTTCAAGAAATGAGTTTTGTGGATGACCTCGGTGCTGATTCGTTGGAACTTTTTCAGATTCTTATGGGAGTTGAACAGGAATTCGATATATCAATAGACGAAGAAAGTCTGAAAGATGTTGACACGGTTGGAGATCTGCTGGAGCTTATATGTTAAATATGACATATAGGCAGGCTGCTTTAGTGGCTGATAGTATGAGCAGATAGTAGAGCAGACCTATGAATATCAGCTTGACAAAACCGTTGGCATATAGGGCTTAAAAGGTTAGGAGTGTGCCTGATGAAACAGGAAAAATTATTAGAGTTTCAGAAAAAAACAGGATATGAGTTTAAAAATGTAGAACTGCTTATAACAGCACTTACGCACAGTTCATATTCAAATGAAAACAGATTAAAAAAATATATGTGTAATGAGCGTCTTGAATTTTTGGGAGATGCTGTACTTGAGCTTGTTTCAAGTGAACAGATATATAAGGATAATCCTACAAAGCCTGAGGGTGACATGACAAGAATGAGAGCGAGCTGGGTATGTGAGCCGACGCTTGCACTCTGTGCAAGAGATATAGATCTCGGTGAGTATGTGATGCTTGGAAGAGGTGAAGATCTTACAGGCGGTAGAGAGAGAGACTCTATTTTGTCTGATACACTTGAGGCAACTATAGGTGCAGTCTACCTTGATGGTGGATTTGAAAAGGCGAAAGAATATATTGACAGACATATATTAAAAGATATAGAAAATAAAAAGCTGTTTTACGACAGCAAGACTATTTTACAGGAAATTGTTCAGGGAGAGCATCTTGAGATGGAATATGAGCTGCTTAAAGAAGAAGGACCTGACCACAATAAATCATTTACGGTTGCCGTAAACATAAATGGAGAGAGACTTACGACTGCAACAGGAAGAACAAAGAAAAAAGCAGAACAGTCAGCAGCTTATCAGGCTATACTTAAATTTCGTAAATCATAAGTAGGAGAAACATCAGATGTATTTAAAAAGCTTAGAGGTACATGGTTTTAAATCATTTGCCAATAAATTGATATTTGAATTTCACGACGGCATAACGGCTATCGTAGGGCCAAACGGCAGCGGTAAGAGCAATGTTGCCGATGCTGTAAGGTGGGTGCTTGGAGAGCAGAGTGCAAAGCAGCTTCGCGGTGCAAAAATGGAGGATGTTATTTTTGCAGGAACTCAGATGAGAAAGCCGCTTGGATTTGCATATGTAGCCATTACCATAAGCAATGAAGATCATAAATTAAATGTTCCCTATGAGGAAGTAAAGATAGCAAGAAGAGTTTACAGGTCAGGAGAGAGTGAATATCTATTAAATGGCACGGCTTGCAGGCTTAAGGATGTTCAGGAACTTTTGTTTGATACAGGTATCGGTAAAGAAGGATATTCGATTATCGGACAGGGACAGATAGATAAGATACTTAGCGGAAAACCTGAGGAGAGACGAGAACTTTTTGATGAGGCGGCAGGAATCGTTAAATATAAGAGAAGAAAAGCTTCTGCACAAAAAAATCTTGAAGAGGAAAAGCATAATCTTGAAAGAATTGAAGATATTCTCTCCGAGATAGAAAAACAGGTAGAGCCTCTTGAAAAGCAGGCAGCAAAGGCAAAACAGTATCTTGCGTTTCGTGATGAGCTGAGGGTTCAGGATGTAAATATGTTCCTTATTGAATATGACCGTATTCATGAGGAGATAAAGGAGTTTGAGGGAAAACAGGCAATCGCTGATAATGATCTTAAAAATGCCAATCAGGAATATGAAAAAAGCAAGCGTGAGTATGAGAGAGTACAGTCAGAGCTTGATGAAAAGATAAAGAGCATAGAATTAAAAAAAGACAGACTGAATCAGTCGCGTGTCATGTTAAACAACTGTGAGGGTGATATAAGACTTTTAAACGAGCAGATAAACGGTATCAGACAGAGTGAAAATCATTATAGGGAAGCTATAGAGAGCTATAAAGAGCGTATTAAAAATTTTGAGGATGAACATAAACAGTATGCCGTCCAAAAAGAAGAAAACAGCAAAAAGACAGAAGAGATAAAGTCTTTAACAAAAGAGAATGAAAAACTTATTGCAAATAAAAAAGAGACAGCTTTTGAAATAGAAAATGACATAAAGTCCGTTCAGGATATGAAGCTTGCCGGAATAAATGCGGCGGCTGATATAAAAAGTGAAGAGTTAAAATATAAGACTTTGCTTGAGCAGAACAATATTAAGAGAGCCGAGTTAAACAAAAGAGTGCTTGCAAATAAGTCTGAGGCATCTGTTCTTACAGAGACAATCTCGTCACATAAAAAAGTTTATGATGAGATAACTGAAAAGATAAAAGCGATAGATGATTCAAATGCAGTAATGCAGGAAAAGTTTAATGGTATAAACGAAGAAAATCAGAACAGACGAAGAGAGCACAGTGATACACAGCAGAAATTCCATATGGAAAATTCAAGGCTTAATTCTCTTAAAAACATGACTGAGAGGTATGAGGGATTCGGTCAGAGTATAAAGCGTGTCATGGAGAGAAAAGAGGATACACCAGGAATCATAGGTGTAGTTGCCGATATCATAAGAGTTAAAAAAGAATATGAGATAGCGGTTGAGACGGCACTTGGCGGAAGCATACAAAATATTGTAACCGACAATGAGCAGACGGCAAAAAAGATGATAGAATATCTGAAAAAAAACAGATATGGACGAGCTACATTTTTACCTCTTACAAATATTCATAAAAAAGCGGCAAACAATGCCCGCAATGTTATGGCTGAAAAAGGTGTAATCGGGATGGCATCAGAGCTTGTGTCGGCAGATGAAAAGTATAATGACCTCGTGAATTATCTTCTTGGAAGGTTTGTCGTTGTCGATAATATAGACAATGCCATTGCACTTGCGGCAAAATATCATCACACACTCAGGATAGTAACGACCGAGGGAGAACTTTTAAATCCGGGCGGTTCGATGTCAGGTGGTGCATTTAAGAACAACAATAATCTTTTAGGCAGACGAAGACAGATAAAACAGCTTGAGGAAGATGTAGAAAAATTCAAAACCAAATTAACAGAGTATGCGGCACAGATAGAGCAGGGAGAAAAAGAGATAAAAGAGCTGCGTGAAAAAATCGGTGCCAACAACAGACTAAGACAGGAACTTATAGTCAAACAGAATACGGAAAAAATTGGTTATGAGCGTGCGGTTTCAGATCTTAAGAAGAGCGAGGAGCAGCTTGAACTTATCAGAATCGAAGGAATGAGGATAGAGGAGGATAAGGACAAGTTAAAGGGTGTTATGGACGGCATTGGCCGTAGAATTTCGGAGAGCGAAGACGAGACAAAGGATTTTGATGAAAAGATAAGCAGGTATAAGGAAAAACTTGACAAAGTAAGAGAAGAACTTAATTTGTTGGAGCAAAAAGATTCTGAGTTTACGCTTAAGATAACATCACTTGCACAAAGCGAGGGCTTTATAAATGAAAATATGCTCCGTGCAAGTGAGGGTAAAGATACCGTATCCAAGCAGCTTGCACAGACTATAGAGGACAGTAGAAATATTGGTGGTCAGATTAAACAAAAACAGGATGAGATAATAAAAACCAGAAATATCATTAAAACAACAAAAGAAGAAATAGAAAATTCAGAGCTTGAGATTAAAAAGCAAAATCTGGAAAAAGAGGAACTTTCTGAAAAAAACAAGACTTTCCTTGACAAGAGAGAGGAATTGTCAAAAAATATAAATGAACTTGAAATGGAAAGTTTCAGACTTGCCGGAAGAAAAGAAAAGCTGACGGAGAGTATTGACAATTATACAAATTATATGTGGGAACAGTATGAACTTACATATCACAGTGCACTGGCACTTAAAACGCAGACAGAGCTTACCGTTTCAGGAATGAAAGCAAAGATAGCAGAGATAAAGAAACAGATAAAATCGTTAGGCTCGGTAAATGTAAATGCCATAGAGCAGTATAAGGAAGTATCAGAGAGATACGAACTCCTAACGACACAGCATGATGATCTTATTGAGGCTGCAAAGGTTTTGGAGGAGATAATAGAAAATCTTGACAATGATATGCGAAAACAGTTTGAGGAGCAGTTTGCAGAGATAAGAAGCCGTTTTGACAAAGTGTTTAAGGAATTGTTTGGCGGTGGTCGTGGAACGCTCGAACTTATGGAAGATGAGGATATTCTTACGGCAGGGATAAAGATAATCGCACAGCCGCCTGGAAAGAAACTCCAGAATATGATGCAGCTTTCAGGTGGAGAAAAGGCACTTACAGCTATTGCATTACTGTTTGCAATACAGAGCTTGAAGCCGTCACCGTTCTGTCTGCTCGATGAGATAGAGGCGGCACTCGATGACTCAAATGTAGACAGGTATGCGGAGTATCTGCATAAACTGACGAAAGATACACAGTTTATTATCATCACTCATAGGCGTGGAACAATGAATGCTGCGGATATTCTCTACGGAATAACGATGCAGGAAAAAGGTGTTTCGACACTTGTATCGGTCAATCTGCTGGATGAGAAAGAGATTGCGAATTAAGATATGTCAATTAAGGCTGTGTTGATTGTGAGGGCTCGGCAATAATAACGCCGGCACGCTCCCGCTATGCTGTCTCCGTAGCAGTACATAAAGGGTGAAAATACCACCCTTAAGTACTGACGGGGACAGAATGCCGGCTAACATTATTTGCCGAACCCTCACAATCCAATATAGTGTATTGATATATTTAATAAAGATAAGATATTATGTAAATTAGGAATTTGAAATTCATTTATTATGTTATATGATTTTGTATGATATGGTAGAGTAAAGTTAAATAAAGAATTTGGAGGAATTATGTGGGAAAGTATTAAGAATAAGTTTAGGAGAAATAAACATATTGAGGAAGAACAGAAAATTGAAACGGAAAACTTACAGAATGAGGAAGTAACAAATTCGGAAGCTGAAGCCTCTTTACAGAGTGGGGAGACAAATGCCAATTCTGATATGGAGAGCAGTTTACAGAGCGAGAAAAACATCCATTCCGAAATTGAGTCTTTACAGAGTGGCGAAGTTACACAGGATAAGGATAAATCACAGGATGTGGCTGTAGAAACATCAAGTGAAGGAAGCAGTTCGGATGATGAAGCCGTTCATTTAGAAACAGAGTCTTTAAAGATTGAGAATGATATTCATCCAGAAACAAAAAATTTGTCATATGATGAGGTTGCAAAAGCATCAAATGAAAGCAACGGTTTAGATAATGAAAATGTTTCAAATGAAGCAGCGGATAATTTGCAGAATGTTGATGATGGCGAAATCAAGACGGCAGAGGAGTCTGAGCAGATTTCTGAAGTTATTTCAGAGGAGGAAGATAAGGCGGAGGAGTCTGCCAAAAAGCCTAAGAAAAAAGGATTTTTTGGAAAGCTTATCGATGGTCTGACTAAGACAAGGGACAGTTTTGTTTCCGGTCTTGAAAATGTTTTCAGTGGATTTTCTGAGATTGATGACGATTTTTACGAGGAACTTGAGGAAGTCCTTATTATGGCGGATATAGGTGTTGCCACAACTGAGAAGATAATTGAAAATCTTCAGGTTAAGGTTAAGGAAAATAAGATTAAAGAGGTTGCAGTTTGCAGACAGCTTCTTATTGATTCAATAAAGGAACAGATGCGTGTGCATGATGATGCATATGATTTTGAAAATAAAAAATCGGTTGTTATGCTTATAGGAGTAAACGGTGTCGGAAAGACAACTTCTGTTGGAAAACTTGCGTCACAGTTTAAGGCGGACGGCAAGAAAGTTATTCTTGCGGCAGCAGATACCTTTAGAGCAGCAGCTATTGAACAGCTTACCGAATGGTCGAACAGAGCAGGAGTTGAACTTATCGCAGGTCAGGAGGGCGGAGACCCGGCGGCAGTCGTGTTTGATGCAGTTAATGCGGCAAAGGCAAGAAATGCTGATATACTTATATGTGACACTGCAGGACGACTCCACAATAAGAAAAATCTTATGGAGGAGTTAAAAAAGATAAACAGGATAGTTGAGAGAGAATATCCTGACGCATACAGAGAAACATTTGTCGTACTTGACGGAACGACAGGTCAGAATGCACTCGCACAGGCAAAACAGTTCAGTCAGGTTGCTGATATTACGGGAATAATCCTCACAAAACTTGACGGAACAGCTAAAGGTGGCATTGCCATAGCTATTCAGTCGGAAATGAACATTCCGGTTAAATATATAGGTATCGGTGAGCATATCGAGGATTTGCAGAAATTTGATGCAGATGCGTTTGTAGATGCATTGTTTGAGACAAAAGCTCAGTAGTGTGAAATATATCATATTTCACATTATGCCAAAGAAACCTGTGCACAATTTAATCAAGATTTATGATAGTTTCGCAAATACCTAAATTAAGAGTAACTTGAAAGGAGCATATAAAAATGTTGACATTAGAGAAATTTGAAGAAGCATCAGAAAAGGTGAAGGAGGTTGTGCTGCCTACAAACCTTATCTATAGTGAGTATTTTTCAGAGCAGACGGGAAATAAGGTTTATTTTAAACCTGAAAATATGCAGTACACCGGAGCTTACAAAGTAAGAGGAGCTTATTATAAGATAAGCACTCTCTCAGAGGAAGAAAGAGAGAAAGGTCTTGTAACTGCATCAGCAGGAAACCATGCACAGGGAGTTGCCTATGCGGCAAAACTTTACGGTGTGCCTGCAACGGTAGTCATGCCTACAACTACTCCGCTTATCAAGGTAAACAGAACAAAGGGTTATGGAGCAAAAGTAGTTCTTCACGGTTCTGTATATGATGAAGCCTGCCAGTACGCACTTGAACTTGCAAAAAAAGAGGGGGCAACATTTGTTCATCCTTTCAATGATGAAGTCGTAGCAACGGGACAGGGTACGATTGCAATGGAGATATTTAAGGAACTTCCGACTGTTGACATAATCCTTGTACCTATCGGAGGGGGTGGACTTGCAGCAGGTGTTTCAACACTTGCAAAACTTTTAAATCCTAATATAAAAGTAATAGGTGTTGAGCCGGCAGGAGCAAGCTGTATGAAAGCATCATTAGATGCAGGAAAGGTAATTACTCTTCCTGATGTAAATACCATAGCAGACGGTACGGCAGTAAAGACACCGGGAGACATTGTATTTCCGTATATACAGAAAAACATTGATGAGATAATAGCAGTAGAGGATCAGGAGCTTATCGTAAATTTCCTCGACATGATGGAAAATCATAAGATGCTCGTTGAAAACTCAGGTCTGCTTACTGTTGCTGCACTCAAGCATCTTGACTGCAAGGGTAAAAAGATAGTTTCTATCTTAAGCGGTGGAAACATGGATGTAATAACGCTTTCATCAGTTGTACAGCATGGTCTTATCGAGAGAGGACGAGTATTTACGGTATCGGTGCAGCTTCCTGACAGACCGGGTGAACTTGTAAATGTGGCAAAGGTTATTGCAAAACTTAAGGGAAATGTAATCAGACTTGAGCACAATCAGTTTGTAAGCATAAACAGAAATGCCGCCGTTGAGCTCAGGATAACGCTTGAGGCATTTGGACATGAGCATAAGAAAGAGATTATCGAAGCATTGAAAAAACATGGATATGATCCGAAAGAGGAAAGCCCGACAGGATTATATGAATAATGCAATGAGCAGGCAGCAGAGAGTACCATGAAAATCTGTCTGACTGCAAAGCAGCGACTGACAGCTCGCTGGCAGGTTTATGAATGTAAGAAATGAAAGGCTGAACTGTTACTGTAAAAGTGTAAGTGTGTTTTTTCAAATGAAAAAATAAATTAAGAAGTGGAGGTTTAGGATGAGTCAGTTTAAAAATACAACAGGTTATATAGGGAGCGAGTTACTCCATACACCGGGCGGAGTGAGAGATACTTACGGTGTAGAGTGTGAAAATAAATTAAATGTGGCGGGAAAAGTCCATGATGTTATGAAATCTTATGGTTTTGATGACATTCAGACCCCTGCATTTGAATATTTTGACATATTCAGCAAAGAGAGAGGAACAGCTTCTTCAAAAGAGATGTTTAAGTTCTTTGACAGGGGAAATAATACACTTGTATTAAGACCTGATATGACACCTCCGATAGCAAGATGCGTTGCAAAGTATTACAGAGAGGAACAGATGCAGGTTCGTCTTTGCTATACGGCAAACACATTTGTAAATACAGATCCTTATAAGGGAAAACTTCAGGAAGTGACACAGGTAGGTGCAGAGCTTTTTGGTGATGCAAGTTCAGATGCAGACGCAGAGATGATAGCACTTACGGTCGAGAGTCTTTTAAGCAGTGGTCTTAAGAGATTTCAGCTTGAGGTAGGTCATGCAGATTTGTTCAGGGGAATAGTTGAGGAGGCAGGTTTTACACCTGAGGAAACAGAAAAACTTCATGAACTTATTGAGAGTAAGAATTTTTTTGGTGTTGAGGATCTTCTCGACAATCTGACAGTATCAGAGGGACTTAAGGAGGTAATCTTAAAACTTCCTGACCTTTTAGATGACTTTGATGAAGCTGCTAAGTTTGTAAAGGAACGCTGCCAAAATGAAAGGGTTTTAAAGGCTCTTGACAGACTTGCAAAACTTGATAACATATTAAAAATATATGGATTTACAGATTATGTTACGATAGACCTCAGTATGTTAAGCCATTACAGTTATTATACAGGAATTATATTCAGGGCATATACATACGGTACGGGCGAAGCTGTGGCAACAGGAGGTCGTTATGACGGACTTGTGGGGCAGTTTGGAAAAGATACGCCTGCCATCGGTCTTGCCATTGTTTTAGACCAGCTTATGCTTGCACTTACAAGACAGAATATTCTCGATGAGAAGCTTGTATCAGGATGTATTCTTCTTTATCCTAAAGAACTCAGGGAAGAGGCATTAAACAAAGCTGCTGCACTCAGAAAATCGGGTGAGAATGTGCAGCTTGTACGCAAATCATCGCAGAAAGATATTGATTTGTATAAAGATTATGCAAAGAGAATGAATAAGGAAAAACTCTTGTATTTAAAAGATAAGACTGTAGTTGAAGAAATAACATTCAAGTAGGAGGGACATGATGGAATATATAACATTTGCACTGGCAAAAGGAAGGCTTGCGAAACACACATTAAGTCTTTTGGAAAAGATAGGAATCACCTGTGAGGAAATGAAAGATGAAAAGACAAGAAAACTCATATTTGTAAATGAGGAACTGGGATTTAAGTTTTTCCTCTCAAAAGCATCGGATGTCCCTACATATGTTGAACTTGGAGCAGCAGATATAGGAGTTGTCGGCAAAGATACGATACTTGAAGCCGGAAGAAAACTCTACGAAGTATTAGACTTAAATTGCGGAAAATGCCGTATGTGTGTGGCAGGACCGGCGAGTGCGAGAGAAAAGTTAAATGACGGCTCGCTTATAAGAGTTGCAAGCAAATATCCGGGAATAGCAAAAGATTATTTCTATAATAAAAAGCACCAGACAGTAGAGATAATCAAGCTTAACGGCTCGGTAGAACTTGCACCTATCGTAGGACTTTCAGAAGTTATCGTTGATATAGTAGAAACCGGTTCTACATTAAGAGAAAACGGTCTTGAAGTTTTAGAGGAGATATGTCCTTTATCGGCGAGAGTAGTCGTAAATGAGGTGAGCATGAAAATGCAGCATGAAAGGATAACAAAACTTATCCGTGACCTTAAGAAAGTTATACCTGATGACTAGAAATAAATGACAATAGGAGATTGAGGAGCCGATTATATACTGTTTTGATTATACCGTGATAAAAGTATATTATAATGGTTTCGCAAATACCCGGTTAGTGATAAAAAGGGAGGCAGCTATGAGAATAGTTAAACTTACAGAAAAAGAGAAAAATAATATACTGGAAAACCTTTTAAAGAGAAGTCCGAACCAGTACAGTAAATTTGAAGATACTGTAAATGACATTATAGAGAATGTCAGAGCAAACAAGGACAAGGCATTGTTTGAATACACTGAAAAATTTGACGGTGTAAAGATTACTGAGGAGACATTCAAGGTAACTGATGAGGAGATAGAAGAAGCTTACACTAAGGTGGATGAGCATCTTATTGAGATAATAAGAAAAGCTCTTGTAAATATCAGGGACTATCACCAGAAACAGGTTCGTTACAGTTGGTTTGACAGCAAGACTGACGGAACACTTCTCGGACAGAAGATAACACCGCTCGCAAGAGTAGGCGTTTATGTGCCGGGCGGAAAAGCGGTATATCCGTCATCAGTGCTTATGAACATCGTACCGGCAAAGGTTGCAGGTGTTGAGAAGATAGTTATGACAACACCACCCGGAAAAGACGGAAAGGTATATCCTATAACGCTTGTGGCAGCACATGAAGCAGGCGTAGATGAGATTTATAAGGTCGGCGGAGCACAGGCTGTTGCGGCACTTGCATTTGGTACAGAGAGCATTAAGAAAGTTGACAAGATAGTAGGACCCGGAAATATTTTTGTTGCACTTGCAAAAAAAGCTGTTTATGGTCATGTCAGCATTGACTCTATCGCGGGACCAAGTGAGATACTTGTACTTGCCGACGAAACGGCAAATCCAAGATATGTGGCAGCAGACCTTTTATCACAGGCAGAGCATGATGAGATGGCATCAGCTATCCTTGTAACGACAAGTGAGGAACTTGCAAAGAAAGTATCAGAGGAAGTTGACGGATTTGTAAAAGTCCTTTCAAGAAAAGAGATAATACAGAAGTCGCTTGATTCATACGGTTATATACTTGTGGCAAATGATATGAAAGAAGCAATCGACACGGCAAACGAGATAGCATCAGAGCATCTTGAGATAGTGACAAAAAATCCTTTTGACACTATGACAAGAATAAAAAATGCAGGAGCAATATTCCTCGGAGAGTACAGCAGTGAGCCGCTCGGTGATTATTTTGCAGGACCTAACCATGTACTTCCTACGAATGGTACGGCAAAGTTCTTCTCACCTCTTTCAGTTGATGATTTCATAAAGAAATCAAGCATAATCTCATACTCTGAGGAGGCACTTAAACTTATCCATACGGATATTGAGGACTTCGCAAAGGCCGAAAAACTTACGGCACACGCAAACTCAATCGCTGTCAGATTTGAACAAAAATAAGCATTTCAAAAGCTTATGGTGTATAGAGCACTAAGTGGTGGATAAATGGGATGCTTATGTCAGTGGGAGTAAGCTTTTACTGAAAGGCAGCAAAGGCGGAGTGTGAATGTCCGCTTTACTAAAAACGGGCAGAAAACTGCATTGGAAAGGGTTGGTTTTTATTATGAATGAAAATGTAAAAGCAAGAATGGCCGAGGTTTCAAGGGTGACCGGAGAAACTGATATTTTAGTTAAGTTAAACCTTGATGGCAGTGGCAAAGCTGATATAGATACAGGCATTGGTTTTTTCGACCATATGCTGAACAGTTTTGCACGACATGGTCTTTTTGACCTTACGGTTAAGGTTAAGGGAGATTTAGAGGTTGACTGCCACCATTCTATTGAGGATACAGGTATCGTTCTCGGTCAGGCTATAAAAGAGGCTGTCGGGGACAAGAAAGGTATTAAGAGATTTGGTGAGTGTATTCTTCCTATGGATGAGACTCTTATGCTTTGTGCACTTGACCTTTCAGGCAGACCTTATCTTGTAGAAAATATGGAGTTTAGCGTATCTAAGGTAGGCGAATTTGACACAGAGATGGTACATGAATTTTTCTATGCCGTAAGCTATTCTGCAGGTATGAACCTGCATTTAAAGATGCTTGACGGTTCAAATAATCATCATATAATAGAAGCTGCGTTTAAATCATTTGCAAAGGCACTTGACAGGGCAGTTATGTATGATGAGAGAATAAGTGATGTACTCTCAACAAAAGGAAGTTTAGGAGAATAGGATATATGAAAAAGAAGAAAATAATCCCATTTATAAATGCGGAAAATGAATATCCGGAAAACATCATAAAACTTGCGGATGAATATGCGTGTAAGGGTGCAGATGAATTGTTTATCTACAATTATACCGGGGATGAGGCATCGAGAGATGAATTTTTAAGCACGGCAAGAGCGATTGAAAAACAGATAGACATTCCGTTTATGATAGGAATGTATGTTGAGCGTTTTGAAGATGCAAAAAAAGCACTTTATACCGGAGCATACAAACTTGTGCTTAGAAATGCACTCCTGCCGGAACAGAAAGTGATAGACGAGATAACAGCCAGGTTTGACAAGGACAAGCTTATGCTTGAAGTTGACATGAAAGCCGCTTTTATGAATGCAGAAGCACTTGACAGATATTATGATATGGGAATAGGTTCGGCGATGCTTAAACATATCGACTGCACAAAGAGTTTTACTGATGCCATAAATAGTACAAAAATGGATATTATGATAAGGGATGGTCTTATAAGAAATGACCTTGCAGAGCTTTTATCATTTGAAAAAACAGATGCCGTATCAACAAATTATTTTGAAGATACCGAGGACAGAGATATATACAGGGCAAAAAGAGCATTAAAAGAAAAAGGAATAGATGTAGAAGTATTTGAAAGTCTTATTGCTTTTTCAGACTTTAAACTTATGGACAATGGTCTTATCCCGGTAGTAGTTCAGGATTACCGCACAAACGAAGTTCTCATGGTTGCTTACATGAATGAGGAGTCATATGGAAAGACTATCGAGTGTGGCAAAATGACTTACTACAGTAGAAGCAGACAGGAATTGTGGCTTAAAGGAGATACATCAGGTCATTATCAGTATGTAAAGAAACTTATGCTCGACTGTGACAATGATACAATTCTTGCAAAAGTTCGTCAGGTCGGAGCTGCCTGCCATACCGGAAGCAGAAGCTGCTTTTTTAAGGAACTTGCCCAAAAAGAGTATATTGAAACAAACCCATTGACAGTATTGCTTGAAGACTATAAAATTATCATGGATAGAAAAGTAAATCCAAAGGAAGGCTCTTATACAAATTATCTTTTTGATAAGGGTATAGATAAGATTTTGAAGAAATGTGGCGAGGAGGCAACAGAGATTGTTATCGCTGCAAAAAATCCCGATTCGGAAGAGCTTAAGTATGAGATTGCCGATTTCCTTTATCACATGATGGTTCTTATGGCAGAGTGTGATATTGACTGGAGTGACATAACAAAGGAACTTGTCAACCGCAGATAGAAAGGTATGGTGAAGATATGACAGGAGCATTATTGTTAAAAGGTCTTGCGGACCTTACTTTCGGAGGAGCATTTTTATGGTATCTCGTTAAATTCCTTGTAAGTCTTGGTGTTGCTTATGGTGCGATACTTCTTGGTATTAAGTGGCGAAAGTCAAAAAATGAAAAGGCAGACGATATTGCGGAAACGAAATAAAAGCAGACTTGGTTCACGGTGAGTGATACATTTTGGCTTAAAGCCGGAAGTGGACTAATTGAGCAGATAAATAGTTTGAACATTATAAAGGCATATAAATGGAAATAGAAAAAAAATTCAAGATTAAAAAGCTTCCTGACAATCTGGAACAATATGAACAGAAACATATTGAGCAGGGGTATCTTTGCACAAATCCGGTTGTCAGGATAAGAAAAAGTAATGACAGATATATTCTTACTTACAAGTCACTTGTAAGTGGCAGTGAAGATAAGAATACGGATGTAAGGATAAATAATGAAGTTGAAGTTTTCCTGACAAAAGAAGGATATGAACATCTGAGAGAAAAGGTGGACGATAATCTTATCAAAAAGACAAGATATATAATACCCCTGGAAGATGGACATATGGGAGAACTTGATATTTTTGGCGGAGTGCTTGATGGACTTTATTTTATTGAGGTCGAGTTTGAGAGCGAGGAAGATGCCGAAAACTTTGTGCCACCGGTATGGTTTGGCGAAAATGTAAGTGATGATAAACGATACGCAAACAGTTATCTATCAAAATGTAACGACCTAAGCGTATTTTTATAAAAAACGATTAAGAGATGGAGGCTCATTATGTTTAAGATTTTAAAGAAAGAGTATCTTGCCAACAACATCTGGCTTATGGATGTTGAGGCACCAAGAGTAGCAAAATCATGTCAGCCCGGACAGTTTGTTATTGTAAAGACAGATGAGGAAGGAGAGAGAATCCCTCTTACAGTATGTGATTATGATAGAGAAAAGGGAACTGTTACTATAGTATTCCAGACAGTCGGAGCATCTACAACAGAGATGTCACGCTATGAAGTCGGGGAAAGCTTCATGGATTTTGTAGGACCTTTAGGATGTGCGTCTGAACTTATTGGGATGCCTATAGAGGAGTTAAAGAAAGAAAAGCTTTTATTTGTATGCGGTGGTGTTGGTACAGCTCCTGTATATCCACAGGTTAAATGGATGAAAGAGCATGGTATTGATGTTGATGTTATAATCGGAGCACGTACAAAGGATATTATGATACTTGAAAATGAGATGCGTGAAGTTGCAGGAAATCTTTATATTGCAACAGATGACGGTTCTTACGGTTTCAAGGGAAATGCGTGTGACCAGATAAATGAACTTGTAAAGAACTTAAATAAGACATATACAAAGGTTATAGCTATCGGACCTATGATAATGATGAAATTTGTTACTATACTTACAAAAGAACTTAATATTCCTACAATAGTAAGTATGAATCCTATCATGGTCGATGGAACAGGTATGTGTGGTGCCTGTCGTCTTAAAGTAGGTGATGAGATTAAATTTGCCTGTGTAGACGGACCTGAGTTTGACGGTCATCTTGTAGATTTTGACCAGGCTATGCGTCGTCAGAGAATGTATAAAACTGAAGAGGGCAGAGCAATGCTCAAACTCGAAGAGGGAGATACACATCACGGTGGATGTGGAAACTGCCAGTAAAAGAAAAATACAGCAAATGCGGGAATACTCCATGCCGGAGTTGTGTCAGATAATATTTAGAATTAAACATAAGCCCGCAAATATCTGTCAGAGAACATAGAATTGTAGAGAAAGGAAAATATCATGGAAGTTGATGTAATGAAAAGAATTCCTGTTCGTGAGCAGGAGCCAAAAGTTCGTGCAACGAATTTTAAGGAAGTTTGTTTAGGATATGATAAAGAAGAAGCGACAGCGGAAGCAACACGTTGTCTCCAGTGTAAAAATCCACAGTGCGTAAAGGGCTGTCCCGTAAATATAAATATACCGGGATTTATCAGTGAACTCGTGAAAGGAAATGTTGAGGGAGCTTACCATGTGATAAGTGAGTATTCTGCACTTCCTGCCGTATGTGGTCGTGTATGTCCACAGGAGAGCCAGTGTGAGTCAAAGTGCATCCGTGGAATTAAGGGTGATGCCGTATCTATCGGTAAACTTGAGAGATATGTCGCTGATACTGCAAGAGAAGAGGGCATCAAACCTGCAAAGGCTGAGAGCCTAAATGGAAAGAAAGTTGCCGTTATCGGTTCAGGTCCTGCTGGACTTACATGTGCAGGTGACCTTGCAAAACTCGGTTATGATGTAACTATCTTTGAAGCACTTCACAAAGCAGGCGGTGTATTATCTTACGGTATTCCTGAGTTCCGTCTTCCAAAGAGCAAAGTCGTAGACAAGGAAGTTGAAAATGTAAAATCACTCGGAGTTAAGATTGAGACGGATGTTGTCATAGGAAAAGCCGTTACTATAGACGAACTTTTAAATGAAGAGGGATTTGATGCCGTATTCGTAGGTTCAGGAGCAGGACTTCCTAGATTTATGGGAATACCGGGAGAAGATGCAAACGGTGTATTCTCAGCAAATGAGTACCTTACAAGAAGCAATCTTATGAAAGCTTTTGATGAAAATTATGATACACCTATCATTCCTGGAAAGAAAGTTGCCGTAGTCGGTGGTGGAAATGTAGCAATGGATGCCGCAAGAACAGCACTTCGTCTCGGTGCAGATGTACATATCGTATATCGCCGCAGCGAAGCAGAGCTTCCTGCACGAGTTGAGGAAGTACATCATGCAAAAGAGGAGGGAATCCAATTTGATCTTCTCACAAATCCTGTAGAAATCATTGAAGATGAAGAAGGAAATGTTTCAGGAATGAAGTGCATACGTATGGAACTTGGCGAGCCTGACGAGTCAGGAAGAAGAAGACCTGTTGAAATTGAGGGTTCTGAGTTCGTACTTGATGTAGATACTGTTATCATGTCACTTGGAACAAGCCCTAACCCGCTTATCTCATCAACAACAAAAGGTCTTGATATTAACAAGAGAAAATGTATAGTTGCTGAGGAGGAGACAGGAAAGACTTCTAAGGCAGCCGTATATGCCGGTGGAGATGCTGTAACAGGTGCCGCAACAGTTATTCTTGCAATGGGTGCAGGAAAAGCAGCAGCTAAGGGAATTGATGAGTTCTTAAGCAAATAATAAATAATATATAAAATTAAAGAAAAAGCCATTACCTTTAGGTGATGAGATTTCTCTTTGATAAATGTGATAAAAACAGTCGGATTTTGAAAATTTTCAGGGTTCGGCTGTTTTATTTTTGCAATAGCAATTTTTTTCTTGTAAAAACAAGCATAATTTTATGAAAAAGAACATCCTTTAGCATAATGAAAAAATTATTTTTTGATATAAAAAATGTTAAAAGTAACGCAAACAATGATATACAGGGACTTAGAGCCACTTTTAGGTCTAAAATTTTGTGAGTGTTTCATAAAAAAAAACTAAAGAATAGTGCAAAGTGCATAAAAAATAAATTTGCTAAAAATAGAAAAATAAATGAATCAAACAAAAATCCATAATATTTTTATCAATAATTGACATTGTTTAAAATATACGGCTTTGCTACCATATAACTGTAGAACCCACACAAAATAATCAGTAAAATAATAAAGTGTTCAGTGTGGGTTATACTGGAAAATTTCTTTGTTCTAAGACGGCTGTCTAAGCCTAAAAACAGACTTCTAAATTTTTTGTGCTGATTAAATAACAGCAGATCACCCGTAAATCAAATTTTTATCATCAGATAGATAGCCCTAAAATAAAGACAGGAGGAGAAGTATATATATCAGGTTTTAACAATATTATGCAAACAGCAGAGCATACCATAAATATTTGCCTGATTGCAAAAATGGTGAAATCAGAATAAAAAAATCAGGGATTATCTGATTGAAACTTTTAATACAAAAATATTAGAAGTCTGCTTGGGGCAAAGAGTTTTTAAGATATGGAGGATAATATTTGTGTCTGAGCACACCCGACACAAATTATACCGATTATTTGATGGAATAGAAATAAATTACTATATAGGATATGAAGAAAAATGTGTGCAGAAATGAGGGATGATATGGAATATTATGAATTTGTAGATGAGATGGCAGAGAAGATAAAAATGTGTTTTGGTAAGGAGGTTGCGGTAGAGGTGCATAAGGTCATAAAAAATAATTCGCTTGAATATGACTCACTTACTATCATGGAGACAGGAAAGAGCATAACACCTAATTTTTATCTTCAAAATATGTATCAGAAGTACATTGACGGAACAGGCATTGACAGCCTTGTATCAGAGGTTGTGAGGATATATGAGGACAGCCAGAGACAGAATACATATGAAAATCTGTCAATGGAGTATGAGGATTGCATTGAAAAAATAGTTATGAGACTTATCTCTTTGAATAAAAATAAAAAGCTGCTCGAAGATATGCCGTATATCAGATTTCTCGACATGGCAGTTGTGTTCTATTGTCTTGTTAGTAATGATGAGGATGGAATTGCATCCATACGGATAACAAATGAAGTTGCAAAGGAATGGCAAACGGATACAAGAGAACTTTACACACTGGCATTAAAAAATTCGGAGAGAATATTTGAAGAAAAAATAATGCCTATGAGCGAAGTTATCGGTATGTTTGATGTGCAGTTACAGGAGATGGGATTAAAAAAAACGGCACTTAAGCGTGAGTGTTTATATGAGCCTTATGTGGTAACAAATAACATGGGGATAAACGGTGCATCAGTTATCTTATATCAGGATATATTTAAGCGACTGGCTGAGAAAATAGGAGGTGATTTTTATATCCTGCCGAGCAGCATACATGAAGTGCTTGCAATGTCGGCAAAAGCCGGACTTACAAAAGAGGAACTTAAAAACATGGTAAAAGAAGTAAATGATAATTGTCTGTTGCCGGATGAATATCTGTCGGACAGTGTTTACAGGTACAATAAAACATTTAATTCGCTTGAAATAGTAGCGTAAAACGGGGGGAAAGATTATATGGAGAGAAGAAGGAATTTATTAAAAAAAGTTTTGATATATGTGTTGACGGTGGCAGTTGTTTTGTCAAATGGAATGTTTATGAATTTAAAAAAGGCAAAAGCAGAGACATATTATCAATATCTTGTGCATTTTTCAAAGCCGTTTACAATGACAGGAAGTCTAAAAAATACAATAGAAGGAATTATGAAAAGTTCAAGTGTTTTGAAAAAAAGTGAAGATTCGTTATGTGTTGAGTATTTGATAAATGAAAAAAGTGATTATGTGAATATGTATAAAAATATTGTTGCAAATTTAGATGCATCAACGCTTGTAAATCCAGGATTTTATATAAGAGCTATGGTTGGAATGGGAAATAAGCTATCAGATACTCCCCAAAACGCAACTTTGGCAGAGGCAAAAAATCTTATAAGCAATGATGCACAAAATCATAGATCGTTATATATTTATTGGCAGTGCGGACATATTTATGATTCATCAAGATGGCAGCTTACATCTGCAGCAACCTGTCAGCACAATAATCAGTACAGATGCACTATCTGTGGTGAGACAAAAAGTGAGGGAAACACTATAAGCCATAATTATTCATCATGTATATCAGGAGCAACCTGTCAGCAACCGGCGGTATATAAATGTACCATGTGCAACAGCACAATAAATCAGGGAAGTACGATAGGTCATAATTATTCAACTTATGTATCAGGGGCAACCTGTCAGCATCCGGCAATATATAAGTGCACTATGTGCAGCAATACAACTTATTCAGGAGGGTATGCAAATCATACATGGGCACAGAAAAGTGCAGCAACCTGTACGCAGGGACAGGTGTTATACTGTACGACCTGTGGAACGCAGACGGCAGGTGCAGGGGCAACAGGACATAATTATTCAAGTGTTTCAGTGACGGCTCCGACGAGTTCTTCAAAAGGATATACAAGACATAGATGCGGATGTGGTGCGTATTATGATGATACATTTACATACAAAGTTGAGTATGATGCAAACGGTGGTTATGGAAATGTGGCGAGCCAGACGATAAATTATGATAAATCAGAAAATTTAAAGCAAAATTCTTTTGGCAGGAGTTATTATCATTTTACCGGATGGAATACAAAGGCAGACGGAAGCGGAAAAGCGTATTCGGCAGGACAGCTCATAAAGAACATAACAACGACTACAGTAAAATTGTATGCCCAGTGGCAGAAAAATAAGTATAGCGTTACCTGTATTGATTATTATGAGGACGGTAAGGTGATAGACAGTGTAAACAATAATAAAACCGTTCAAGTCGATTATGATACAAAAATATCAGGTCAGTATTTTGGGACAGATACAAAAATCGGAGCGTATTATCCAGGAACAAAATATGTATCATGCGATGGAGAAAAGACGGTATCAGGAAATATAACGGTAAAAAGATTTTTTAAAGATTATAGGGAAAACGGTCTTAATGGAGCAGTGATAAATTCGGGTACACTGGTAAGTATGTCTGAAAAGCCTGAGAGTGTGAAAATTCCGGAAGAAGTAAAGCGGATAGGAGACGGAGCATTTAAAGACCAGGATAAACTTATTTCGGTTGATATTAAGAACGGAACAGTTAATGAAATAGGAGCAGGGGCATTTAAAAACTGCATAAGTCTCAAGAAGATTGTAGTGCCGTATTCAGTGAGAAAAATCGAAAAAAATCTTTTTACCGTTATATTTCCTGATACCGTTCATTAGATGAGATAATCATAAAAAATCCTGACTGTGAGATAGACAGGTCGTTTGAAACGATACCACAAAATGCAGTGATAACAGGATTTTCAAATTCATCGGCACAGTCTTATTCAAAAGAAAATCACAGAAATTATAATAAGATAACAACAATAGGTGAGGACTTTTTTGCAGGAGAAAAATATTTAGAGAGATTTAATGTGCCATCGGATGTTGTAATTATAGGAGACAGGGCATTTAAAAACTGCACGGCATTAAAAAAGATTACTCTTGGAAATGTGACAAGAATAGGTGATGAGGCTTTTGCCGGTTGTACTTCTTTAAAGTATGAGAGTGATTATGAGAAGATAACGAAAGATGCACTTGTTATACCTAAGACAACAGAATATATAGGAAAAAAAGCATTTGCGGGAGATAAAGAAATAAAAGAAATCGTATTCGAGGGAAAAGAAACAGTTATCAGTGATAAAAGCAGTATAGATGCAGGTACTTTGATAGGATGTTATGCAGGAAGCAAACAATATGATTTTTCAGTAGAAAATAAATATAAAATTATTTTATTTGCAGGTTTTGAGAATGATGGTACAACGGAATTTGCAGATGAATACAGGGACAGTGATGAAATTGCCGCTGTAATAATGGGAGCAGGAATAGAAAAGATAGGCAGATTTGCATTTGCAGGCTGCAAGTCATTGGAGAATGTTTCTATTATGGGAGACCGTACTAAAAAGACAGCGGTTACAATAGACAATTCAGCATTTTATAATTGTACGGAACTAAAAAAAGTAATGTCTGATAAGAATATTAGTGAATTAGGTGACAATGTATTTTTTAACTGTGAGAAACTTAATGAAGTTACATTTTCGGACAACAATATGCTTGCAAAAATAGGAAACAGAGCATTTTACGGATGTGTTTCTTTAAGTGAGATAAAAATAAATAATCCAAATTGTGTTATCAATGAAAATAATGATACATTTTCTGAAAATACAATTTTAAGAGGATGGAGCAAATCAACAACTAATGATTACAGTAAAAAAAATAATAGGAAATTTGAGTGTATCGGTATCTCATATTGTGTGGAGTTTGATAAAAAAGGAGGAGATAATGGGACAGATGGCATATTTGTTTATAGTGGAATGAAGATGCCTGATATAGAAGTCCCTGAGAAAAAAGGATATACATTTTGCGGATATGCGTCAGGTGATAGTCAGCTTTATAATGATGCCGGAAAATATATATCGGGAGAAGTCCTAAATATATCAGAAGATATGACAGGAAAAAAAGCATTGAGTGCAAAGTGGTGTGCAAATTGCTACAGTGTGTGGTATATGCCAAATGGAACGGACGGAGAAAAGACTGAGCAGGCAGGATTGCTTTATGATACTGAATTTAAGATTTTGGATAATATGTATAAGAAAGAAGGATATACATTTGCAGGCTGGAGCACTTTAGCTGACGGAAGTTCAGAAATATACAAAGCAGGTGAAAGTATCAAAAACCTCACGGATAAAGACGGAGAGGTTGTCAGACTCTATGCCCGGTGGCAGGAAAACTCATATAATATCGAGTACAATCTAAATGGCGGAACGGGTGAAGCACCTGAAAATAAGGAAATCATGTATCAATCAGAGTACACGATAGCGGATAACAAAAGTACAAAAGAATATTATGTTTTTGCCGGATGGAATACAAGATACGACGGAAAAGGAACAAGTTATGAGGTTGGACAAAAGGTAAGCAGGCTTACTGCTGTAAAAGGTGATAAGATAATATTATATGCACAGTGGAAACCGGTAGAATACAGCATTTCTTATGATTTTGACGGTGGAGAGACTGAGACAAATGTAAATCCTCTGAAATATGATTGCGAGACAGATGACTTTACCGTGGTTTCGCCAAAGAAACACGGGTGGGATTTCGTAGGCTGGCATGATAGCGATAAGCTGCACGAGGGTGCTTATGTTGTTAAAAAAGGCTCACATGGAGATATAACTTTAAAGGCAGTTTACAGATTGTCGGAATACAGTATAAAATTTGAGACAAACGGCGGAGAATTTAAGGATGAAAAAAGCAGGATAAGTTCGTATAGATTTGGAGATGATGTAAATCTTCCGATGGATGTAGAAAAAAAGAACTATGTCTTTAAAGGCTGGTCGGCGGACAAAGATAAGAATGATACATATGTTGCAAAGATTGAGCCTGATGATACGGGAGATAAATGTTTTTATGCGGTATGGACTCCTGAATCTTATAAAATTAAATATATGCTTGACGGAGGAAAGACAGAAGACGGAAGTCCAATGGCATATCTGTATGGAACAGGAGTAAAACTGCCGGAGAGTGCAAAGAAAGACGGATACAGTTTTGCAGGCTGGTATCAGGATGAAAAATTCAGCGGACAGAGAATTGAAAAGATAACAGAAAATGAAAGCGGAGATAAAGTTATATATGCAAAATGGATACCAAATGTGACAGATAAAGACAAATCAGATTCAGACTTATCCAGAAATAAACCGTTAGATACAAAAAATCCATCTGAAAGCAGTCTGCCGCATCAAAGTAAAAATCCTGATGACAGTGATGGAACAGATAAAAAAGATAATGTTTCCGAGAGTACAAAACCTGAAGTAACAAAAATGCCATTGCAGACAGATGCTTTGTCAGAGCAGACAAAAACACCATTGGTGAGAATGACTGCAAGTCCGAATAAACAGCAGGGAGCTGGAAAAAACAGTGCAGGAGAAAGTAGTAATACTGAGGCAAAAACCAACAAAAAAACTGCCAAATATAACAGATATAATAAAAATAAAAAGACTGTTGCATTAAAGAAATTTTGCGATACTAAGGCGAAAAAAGCAATCATTCCTGACAGCATAACAAAAGGCGGTGTGAGATATAAAGTTACCTCTGTGGCAGCAGATGCGTTTTCAGGCTGCAAAAAATTAAAAGAAGTAACGATAGGAAAGAATATAAAAACAATCGGAAAAAATTGTTTTAAAAATTGCCACAGTCTGAAAAAGATTAATATTAGGAGTAAAATATTTAGAAAGGCAGGGAAAAATTCATTAAAAGGAACTAATAAAAAGCTTATTGTCAGCTGCAATAAAAAGAAAATGACAAAGTATAAAAAGCTGTTAAAAAATAGGGGGAATAATAAATATAAAATGAAAGAAAAATAATAAAAACGCACCCGGAGGGAGTCGAACCCTCGACACACAGCTCCGGAGGCTGTCGCTCTATCCACTGAGCTACGGGTGCACATACAATTAAGTATTTTAGCATATCACATGGTTGTTGTAAAGTATATTCAGCGTACAAAAATAATTTAGCTGGAATGCCTAGCTTTACAATGACCTTGTGTTGTGTTAAAATTATCTTTTATGGGATAGAAATTGCGAGAGAAGGAAAGTGATTTCAATGTTTAAATATAAAAAAATTGTTATTTTTTTAGTGGTTTCAGTTCTTTTATTGGGAAGTGCTATATTATATACTGTACTTTCGGGAATGGATTCAGGAAATACAGTATATAATATTCAGCAGAAGACAAATTACCAGAAAGAAAAAGAAGTAGATGAGAACAGTGATTACGATACAGTTTCAACAGATAATGTAAATGAACAGATAGACGGAATTGTATCAGGTTATCTTAATGCAAAGCTTGACGATAACATATCGGGCATGAAAAAATATGTAAATGATATAACAGTGATAGATGAAAAAAAGATACAGGCACAGAACCAGAGTATAGAGTCATACAATAATATAAAGTGTACTGTCAAAAAATGCTACTCTGCCGATGCATACAGAGTGTATGTATATTGTGATATAAAGGCATTTGGTGTTGAGAGTATGCTGCCATCATTGTCGGCATATTATATAAAGAGAGCAGCAGATGGAGAATATGAGATATATTTTGGAAAAATAAACAGCAACGAGCAGAAAGAGATTTTAAAGTTTGATAAGAGTGACGAGATAACCGCTTTAAAAGATTCTGTGCAAAAGCGGATGAATGATCTGATAAGTACGGATGAAGAAGTGAGGACACTTTTTGATGAATTAAAGAGTGGTGAATAAAAAATATTAGTGTTTCATACCGAGAGTACATTGTATGGGCATGGAGGATTATCATGAGTGAAAACGGTATAAGGATAAATAAATATTTAAGTGAAGCAGGTGTTTGTTCAAGGCGTGAAGCTGACAGGTTAGTAGACGCCGGAAGGGTATGTATTGACGGTGTTACGGCGGTATCAGGTGCAAAAGTATGTGACGGACAGACGGTTACGCTTGATGGAAGAAATATAAAAAAAGAGGAAGAAGAAATTTATCTTGCTTTTTACAAACCAAAGGGAATCGTTTGCACAACGGCAACGGAGGAAAACGGTGAGAAAATAAAAAATGTTGTAGAATATATAAATTATGACAAAAGGATATATCCGGTCGGAAGACTTGACCAGGCATCAGAGGGACTTTTGCTTATGACAAATCAGGGTGATGTTATGGAGAAAATCCTACGCAGCAGATATGGACATGAAAAAGAATATTTTGTAAAGGTAGACCATAAAGTGACAGATGAGTTTTTAAAGAAAATGGGAGAAGGAGTTCCTATTCTTGATACTGTTACAAAACCGTGTAAAGTATGGAAAGAAGATGATTTTAGTTTTCATATCATACTCACACAGGGGTTAAACAGACAGATAAGACGAATGTGTGAATATTTCGGGTACAGAGTAGTGCATCTTAGGAGAGACAGAATAATGAACATAACTCTTGACGGACTCAAAAAAGGAAGATACCGTAAACTGACATTGCGTGAGGTATCAGAATTAAAAAAGATGCTTTAAAGCTGCTGGCGGTATCATAAGAGGAACAGTCCTTTCAGATATGCTGCGACAGCAGCCAGTGTTATAAACAGGCATCAAAGCGGATTGCAAATATCCGATTGATTTTTATGTATAAATTTTTTCATATGCAGATAATGACACATGAATATATTTTATATGGTATGTATGGAGGAAACAATGGCAGAAACAGGTAGAATGAAAGAACTTATTGATATATTGAATAAAGCGGCATCTGTTTATTATCAGGGAAAAGACGAGATAATGAGCAACTTTGAATATGACAGGATGTATGATGAGCTCTCGGCACTTGAAAAAGAAAGTGGACTTGTGCTGGCAGGAAGTCCGACACAGAAAGTCGGCTATGAGGTATTAAGTGAACTGCCTAAGCAGACACATCCGTCACCGATGCTTTCGCTTGACAAGACAAAACAGGTTGATGAGCTTTCAAGCTGGCTGGGTGGCAAAGAGGGAATTTTATCATGGAAGATGGATGGACTTACAGTTGTGCTGACATATGAAAATGGAGAGCTTTTAAATGCAGTTACCAGAGGAAACGGAGTCGTAGGCGAAGTCATAACAAATAATGCAAAAGTGTTTAAAAATCTGCCTGTCAATATACCGTTTAAAGGTCGTATGGTGCTTCGAGGTGAAGCCATAATAACATACTCTGAGTTTAAGAAGATAAATGCCTTATTATCAGAGGAGGAGCAGTATAAAAATCCAAGAAATCTGTGCAGCGGTTCAGTAAGACAGTTAAACAATGAGATAACGGCAAAAAGAAATGTAGAACTTTATGCGTTTACACTTGTTGAAGCTGAGGGAGTCGACTTTAAAAATTCCCAGCAAAATAAAATGCAATTTATGAAAGAACAGGGATTTCAGACAGTTGAGTATAAGGTTGTCACGGCAAAAAACATATATGAGACAGTAGAATGGTTTTCAGAAAAAGTCAAGACAAATGACTTCCCGTCGGATGGACTTGTACTTTTGTATGATGATATAAGTTATGGTGAGTCGCTTGGTTCAACAGCAAAATTTCCGAGAAATGCCATTGCATTTAAGTGGGCAGATGAAACTGCCAAGACAAAACTAACGGAAGTTGAATGGAGTGCATCAAGAACCGGACTTATAAATCCGGTTGCAATTTTTGAGCCGGTTGAACTTGAGGGAACGACCGTGAGCAGGGCAAGTGTCCACAATATAAGCATTGTAAAGGAGTTGAAGCTTGGAATAGGCGATACTATCGAGGTATATAAGGCAAACATGATAATTCCTCAGATAGCACAGAACCTCACAAAGAGCGGTTCTCTTGCAATACCGGACAAATGTCCGGTGTGTGGAGAAAAAACATCCATCCATAAAGAAAATGATGTTGAAGTGTTATTTTGTGAAAATCCGGATTGTCTTGCAAAAAAAATCAAATCAATATCACTTTTTGTAAGCCGTGATGCAATGAACATTGATGGAATGTCAGAAGCAACCATAGAAAAATTCATATCAAAAGGATTTTTACATGAACTTGCTGACCTTTTCAAACTTAACAGATATAAGGATGAGATAATATCAATGGACGGGTTTGGCGAAAAGTCATATGAAAAGCTTGTAAAAGCCGCTGAGACAGCGAAAATAACAACAACGGCAAAATTTATATACAGTCTCGGCATTGCGAATATAGGATTGTCAAATGCGAAGATGGTATGTAAGGCATTTTCAAATGATCTTGAGAAAATAAGACACGCTTCAATAGATGAACTGGTAGAGATAGACGGTGTCGGGGAGATAATAGCAGAGTCATTTGTAAAATTTTTTGCAAACGAAAATAATAACCATATGGTAGATGACCTGCTCGATATTGTCACGCTTGAAGATGAAGAAAATGATAATGCAAACGACATGGAGGGTATGAACTTTGTAATAACAGGCTCAGTAAATCATTTCTCAAACAGAAGTGAGGTAAAAGAGCTTATTGAGGGCAGAGGAGGCAAAGTGACGGGAAGCGTCACATCAAAGACAAAATACCTTATAAATAATGACAGCACAAGTAACTCATCAAAAAATAAAAAAGCAAAAGAGCTCGGAGTGCAGATAATAACAGAAGATGAATTTATCGATATGTTTTCGATAAAATTGTGATGAATAATAAAAAAACTTCGTAATTATATAATAAATAAGAGAAAGGGGCGTTAAATATGCCAATTAAAGTTCAAAACAATCTTCCTGCAAAGAAGATAATGGAAAAAGAAAATATATTTATGATGGACGAAACAAGAGCGGTATCTCAGGATATAAGGCCTTTATATATCGCAGTTTTGAATTTAATGCCGCTAAAGGAAGAAACAGAAGTCCAGCTTCTTAGAAGTCTTTCAAATACACCGCTTCAGGTAGAGATTACATTTTTGACAACAGCGACATATATAGGAACAAATACACCTGCAAGCCATTTGAATGAGTTTTACAAAACATTTGAAGATGTAAAAGATAGAAAATTTGACGGACTTATAATAACAGGAGCACCTATTGAGCATATGGAATATGAGGATGTTCAATACTGGGATGAGCTCACAAAGATAATGGACTGGTCAAATACAAATGTAACATCAACACTTCATATATGCTGGGGAGCACAGGCTGGACTTTATTATCATTATGGAATACATAAATATATGCTGCCAAAGAAGAAATTTGGAATATATGAGCATATCGTGCATCACAGAAAAGAACCCCTGTTAAGAGGCTTTGATGATGTGTTTTATGCACCACATTCAAGACATACAGGAGTCAACCATGATGAGATAGCAGCCTGTAAAGACATAACAGTGCTTGCTGAGTCCGAAGAAGCCGGAGAACTAATTTTGGTGTCACATGACGGAAAAAAGATATTTGTACTTGGTCATCTTGAATATGACAGAATGACGCTTGACTCAGAATATAAAAGGGATAAAGCGAAAGGGCTTGATATAGAAGTACCTGAAAATTATTATCCGGATGATGATTCGGAGCAGCGGCCAAAACTTCGCTGGAGAGGTGCAGCAAATGCATTATTTAGTAACTGGTTGAATTACTACGTTTATCAGAATACACCGTATTCGTGGGATTAGAAATGGCGTGAATACGGCGATTTGAGCTTGTTTTTAGGGCATTTGCAAAAGTATCTTTTATTCTAAAAAATGAAAAAAATTGCAAGCACTAGAGGAATAAATTGAGTAAAATTAGACATATTATAGAAGAAATGACTTGATTTCAAAATGAGTATATGCTACACTATCAATCATAAATTTCTATGTGATATAGTGTAACAGTTCAGCCTTTTATTTCCTCAATTCATAAACCTGCCAGCAAGCTGTCAGTCGCTGCTTTGCAGCTTTTGTTTATTTACGCGAAAGCAAAGTGAGGATGGAACAAATAAATTTGTTCCATCTGAGCGTGCTCGCGAGGGCTTTGCCCTCATTTCAGAAATGAAAGGCTATTCTACCATAAAAAGATAATCAACAATACAATGAGCAAGCTCAAGTATTGTCAATTATTTTTTATGGCTGAACTGTTACGATATAGTTTATATTGTATGCTCAGTTGTTGAAATTTGATTACTGAGGTGGTACAATATAATTGAAAGAAAACAAAGAAAATAGTTTAACGGACACAAAGGAGGGAAAGCACATGGCTGTATTGGCAAAACCGATTAATAAGATGGCTATTATAAAAGAAAAGGAATCCCGAAAGTTTGTGCGTGAGTTTAATAAAAATAAAGTGACGAATGAATTTTTGGATTCATGTAAGAAAGCTGGTAAGTTGTTTGGCAAAAGAAAATAAAAAAGCACATAAACATATAGAAGATTTTAATCCTGATGTGATGTCTTTAGAAAAGTCATATCAGGATTTTTCCTCTAAAATGCAACTCTTTAATGCAGGAAGTGGGTATGAAAATTTTAATGATTTTATAGTTTCTGAAGCATCTGAGTATAAAAATACTGGTGATGGTGTAACATATGTTGTATGGAATATATTGTATGATAAGGATAATATTGAGATAGACAGAGATATAGTTTCGTATTATACATTATCTGCAACCGCAATACCTTATGAGGATAGGATTAGGTGTGATGAAGAAGAAGTGCTGGAGACGGGTGAAGAATTTGACATAGAGATATGTGGAATTTCAGCATTGGAAATAAAAATGTTTGCTGTAAATCAAAATTATCAAGATGTATTTTTTAAATATGCCGGAGAAGATCTTCCTATATCAGCTTGGATAATGCGTAGTATTATAGATTATGCATATTCTTTATTGGATGGGGTAATAGGATTTAAGGCGTTGTTTTTACATTCTCTCCCAGAAGCGGAAAGCTTTTATACGGCTAATGGATTTAATCCTGTAGAAGTTAATATGCAACCATTACATTGTGTAGATTCAGAATATACAGCAATGTATTTGGCATTAAAAGAAGTACATATGAATTATGATGAGTAGGGGATGTTGAGTTGTCTTATATACCTATTTTTACTAACAAAAACAAGTGATTGTAGAGAAAAAAGGACACTTGAAAAGACAAGTGCCCTAATGTATAATCTAATCAGAAAGTGAATCGGATATGATATCCGATTTGCCCTCAGTTGAGAAAAACTAATAAGAATAGCATCCTAAACTTTGCGAGGGTTGGGGATGCTATTTCTTAATCTATCCGCAATAATGTCTAAGCATCACGCACAGCAATGCTTCTGCCACAAGAGATGCGGCAATATAAGCTATCATTCCGTATTTAGGAACAAAGAATATAAGTGACAATATCTTTATGAGTGTGCATACTACTGTTATCACAAAAGTCATATGGGGCTTGCCAAGTCCATTCAATATACTGCTGTAGGTCATGTTTAGGTACAAAAACGGACATAAGAAAGACATTACGGTAAGGTATCTTCCGGCAAGTTCGTTGTGGAAGAAAAGACTTGCACAGATGTTTCCAAATAGCAGGAAAAAGACAGTAGCAGCCATTCCGGTTACAAGACAGAAATATGATGTGCGTCGGATAAGTTTTTTAATCTGTTTTTTGTTTCCTGATGAGTGTGCTTTTGAAACAGCAGGGAGAAGCATTGTTGATATTGCCATTGTTATTGTGGCAGGAAACATTATAAATGGCATAGCCATTCCAGAATATATACCATACACACTTAAGGCTTCGTTCATCGTATAGCCGTATTTTACGAGTGAAGCAGGAATAAATATTGATTCTACACTATGTAAAAGAGAGATTGTCAGTTTTATTGATGTTAGCGAAATAAATACCGGCAGGAGCAGTTTAAAACTTTCTTTTAAAGAAATTTTATTTTTTCTTTTATTGAAAGTTTTATTTTTTATTGTAGACATATTATAGAGGAAACCAAAAAATTCACCAACGGTAAGTCCATACACGGCTATCTGGCAGCAGATTTCTTTATCAGAGAAAAATCCCTGAACGATAAACACAAATAAGATGCGGGTTATCTGCTCTATTATTCCGGCAATGGCAGGTGGTTTTGCATTTTCAAGCCCGTATTGGTATCCGCAGATGCAGGCTGAAATGCTGCAAAATGGGAAAAGATATGTGAGCAGTTTAAGATAGATGTCGCAGTCGGGTACCATGAGGATATTGCAGGCAATCCACTTTGAGTTAAAATTTATAAAAATGGACAGAAAAAGTGCAAGGATAAAGCTGAGTATCGTGCCGGCAAGAAGTATCGTGCGTGGGGTTCTATCTTTTGGAACGCTTTCATTTAAACCTTCGTCTTTAGAATGTGTGTTATTTTTGCCCATGAGTGTCGCAACAACCTGAGATATGGCACTTTGCATACCCGCTCCGTAAATCGTAAAGCACAGCACATATATAGGAAAAATAAGCTGATATGTACCGAGCAGTTGTTCGCCGAGAATATCAGCGAGGTATATTCTGTATATGAAACCGATTATGCGGCTTAAGATACTTGCACAGGAGAGTATAAGAGTTCCTTTTATTATATTGCTTTTAAGTCTGTTTTTTACCTTTTTTTTTGTTTTTGCGGCTGAGTTCATAAAGCTTCCTCACTTTAGCACATTCAAACTTATTATTTAATTTTATTAGATGATGAATAAAATTATGATGAATATATAGATTTTAGATTTATCAGATGATGAATAAAATTATGATGAATATATAAATTTTAGAGTTATCAAACGGTAAAAAGCTAAGTTTCTTATATGTATTTCAAATTTATCATGTGTCAAACAGCATTATACTGAATATATTGATTTTATATACGGGTGCAGAGGTGCGGTATGATTTATCTTGACCATGCGGCAACAACTTCGGTATGTCCACGGGCGGTTGCTGAGATGAAAAAATGTCTGGAAATTTATTATGGAAATCCATCGGGGGCATATGAATTTGCACAACAGTGTAAGGAAAAAATAGAGACAGCCAGAAAGCAGGTGGCAAAGAGTATAAATGCGTCTAAAGATGAAATTTATTTTACAAGTGGTGGCACGGAGAGTGACAACTGGGCATTGTTTGGAACGGTGAGAGCGTGCAGATATAAAGGAAAAAGAGGACGGCATATCATAACAAGCTGTATTGAGCATCATGCAATCCTCAATTCCTGCAAGGCACTTGAAAAACAGGGATACAGAGTGACTTATCTTCCGGTTGATGAGAGGGGTGTGATTTCGCTTAGGGATCTTGAGAGGGCGATAAGAAATGATACAATTTTGATTTCGATAATGTATGCCAACAATGAGATAGGAACGATTCAGCCTATAGACGAGATTGCTAAGATAGCCAAAAAGTACAATATTTATTTCCATACGGATGCAGTTCAGGCATATATGCACATTCCGATTGATGTAAAAAAAAGCGGGATACATATGATGAGTGTAAGCTCGCACAAGCTCTGCGGACCGAAAGGAACGGGGTTTCTTTATATATCAAAGGGTTGTGATATAGAAAAGTTTATTTATGGCGGAAAGCAGGAAAGTAATATGAGAGCAGGAACGGAGAATGTACCGGGGATTGTAGGTATGGGTGCAGCCGTTGATGAGGGATTTAAAAATATGTATAAGAAAAATCTTAAAACGGCAAATGTAAGGGACTATTTTTTGTCAAGGATAGAAAATGAGATAGAAGATGTGCGGTTAAACGGTGCAGAACCGGGAAATGAAAGACTTCCCGGAAATCTGAATATAAGTTTTAAAGGAATTGAGGGAGAGACTCTGCTCATTATACTCGATATGAACGGAATATGTGCTTCAGCAGGTTCAGCCTGCAATACAGGAGAACCGGGGATTTCCCATGTGATAGAAAGTATAGGTGTTCCAAAGGAATATGCCGATGGAACAATAAGATTTACACTTGGTGAAGAAAATACAGTCAGGGAAGTTGACTTTGTAATGGATATATTAAAAACAGCCATAAAAGTATTAAGAGAATAAGTTATGGGAGTAAAAAATAAAACAAAAGTATTATTAGAAGGCTTTTATAGAAAGTTTCATTATAGAATATACAAAAAATTGAGTTAGATTATATGCAAAAACGATAAAAGGGTGAAAAAACATATTAAATTGCCGAAAATAGTTATGTGTATAAATATAAAACCATTAAAAAATAAATTTTTCTAATATAAGTGTGAAAAAATCACCTAATTACAAAAAAAATCTACATTTTTGGGGTTGTCGAGCCCGTTTTATGCGTGAGATAACCCTGAATATGAGTTTTCTGCCAGTTGAATGAGGGGGTTGAAAGTGGTATTCTATATGTGGAAAATGGTACTGAAAAAAACGGAAACCGATTTTTGACATAGGGGGTGTATAATGACATTTAAGTATGTGCAAAGGAGGTTTACAGTATGTGTGAAAGCACGCCACGCTGCCTGCCGGAAGATATAATGCTAAACGAAAGATATAAGATAGGCAGAGTTATAGGCGAGGGGAGTTTTGGAATTACATATATAGGAAAAGATTTACTTTTAAATATAACAGTTGCAATAAAGGAGTATTTTCCTCTTAGTTATGGAAGCAGAGATGTTCGTGGCAGGGATGACTACAGTATATACATTTATCACGGAAAAAACAGTGAACTATATAATAAAGGTCTTAGTGACTTTTACAGTGAGGCAACAATACTGTCGCAGTTTCATTCTCTGGACGGCATAGTTTCTGTCAGAGACTTTTTTTATCTGAACAATACGGCTTATATAGTTATGGATTATGTAGACGGTATTACATTAAAAGAGTATGTGAGGAAAAATGGTGCGATAAAAGGGCAGGAAGCATTTTTGATGATGAAACCTATTATCAGGTCGCTGAAAAAAATTCATGATGCGAAAATCCTGCATAGGGACATAAGCCCGGACAATATACTTATAAGGATAAAAGAAAAACAGCTTGTTCTTATAGATTTTGGCTCGGCAAGAGAAAAAAATGTTATGACGGATAAAAGCCTGACAGTTACATTCAAAAGAGGATATACCTCGGAGGAGCAGTATCTTCGCAAAGGCAGGCAGGGGAGCTGGTCTGATGTATATTCTTTGTGTGCGACTATGTATTTTATGCTCACGGGAAAAGAGCCTAATGAGTCAATAGAGAGAATGCTTAAGGACAGGCTTGTGCCTTTGTCGGAGATTGAAAATATAGATTTAACCAAAAGACAGAAACAGGCGATAATGCAGGGAATGTCGATAAAAGCAGAAGACAGGATACAGAGTATGGACGAGTTGTATAGTGAACTATATAACAAAAAAAGGTTTAGCTTTAACATAAGGATAAATAACAGGACAAAAACAATAGGAAAAATGGCGGTACTGTTTATTGCTGTGGCTATGGCAGGCATTGTTGTGGGATTTGCCGTAAATAACAGAAGAATGTTCACAAAGAACAAAGGGGCGGTTGCACAGGTTTCTGCAAATCCGGTGATAACTCAGCAGACGGAGGAGACAAAAGAGCCGGACAGCAGATATTATATGCCGTCATTTGAGGGAATGACAAAGCAGCAGGCATTAGAACTGCTGGATGCAAAGGGTGATACGGCGATTCTTGTCAAATGGAGCAAAAAATACAGTAGCACTCAAAAGGGAAAGATAATATCACAGAGTGTAACAGATGGAACAATATGCGAGAGAGGAAAGAAAAAAACATTAGTTCTCACCGTAAGTAATGGTGAAAAGAAATATAAGGTGCCGGATTGTGTCGGAAAAGGATATAAGAATGCAATACAAAAAATTAAAGATAAAAAACTTTCGTATAAGATAATATATAAAGAGAGTAAAAAAGATAAAGGTATTGTAATAGGACAGGCTCCTAAACACGGAAAAATGGTGAAAAGCAAGACTGTTATAAAGATTACGGTAAGCAAAGGAGAAAAAATAAAAATGACACCACAGACACAAAATACTCCAAAGCCGTATGAGACTAAGACAAGTGCACCAGCCAAGACGAGTGTACCAAAGACTCAGACTAAGAAAAATGAGAAAAAAAATAAAGATGTTGATTTTGCGGGAAGTATCCCATAATAACGACAGAAAATAAAGCGAGAATGAGGAATTACTATGAGATACAAAGATTTAGATGGCGAATTTTTAAAAGAGATAAAAACAGTATTAAAGCAAAATAAGTTTATGAGATTTGATATATTTATAATATCAAAGGTACTTAAAAAGGATTATATGACAAAAAAGATAAGCGGGGAGACAAGAGCAGAGGCTTATCACTTATTTTGTAAGATTACCGGTGATAGGAGATTTGCGGCGGTACCAACGGTAAAAAGGTGGTTTGGCATAAACGGATATACATTGCCAAGACGGGAAAACATATTTGAGATAGCATATGTCCTCAAGATGTCTGAAAATGGATTGAGAGAGTGGCTTATGGAGGGAATTGGAGAACCCGATGTTCAGTTTAATGATTATCATGAAGTAATATGGCTGTATGGACTTGTCAACGGTATGACATGGGAGGATGCAGAAAAAAATATAGAAACTTACGAGAAAAGGCTGAAATTTGAGATAAAATTAGAAAAGACACATTCCACCAATTATCTGATGGAGCAATTTGATGCGAGAAAGAGAAGTGATGAAAAAGAATTTATGGAATGGATGTATATGAACACTTCCTCATTTAAGGGGTATAGCCTGACAACGCTGGAATATGTAAATATTTATAAAGATATAATTACAGAATATGTATGCAATGAGTCTATGGTAAGCCTGAAAAAGTTTTTGGCAGAGACTGATTTTTATTCATGGACAAAAAAGAAAAATGCAGATGAGAACGAGAGGATAGTTCAGAAATATCTTTATTATATAAAGAGAAAAAGGGATAAAAATGTGTCTGAGGGTATGATGGAAAATATCAGGGAAGCAAACAGAATAGCACATATGTCTCCGGATTCCAGACAGAAAATGCTGGCAGATATATTTTCAACTTCAAAATCTAATAATGAATTTGGGAATCTTACACGAAAACGATTGTCGGATATTTTAAATCTTCCGATTCAGTTAGAGAAAAATCTGCGTGCCGGGATAGCTCTCAATGAATTAAAATATAAGGATGATACAGACATATGTCCGGAGTGGGTGGCAGAATTTATTGAAAGCTGTGCAAAAAAAACGGCAGTGCCGGAAAATGTAAAAGAGGCAGAAGACTGGCTTAAGTCATTCAAAGTTGAAAACCATAGAAGATGCAGGCTTGTTCAGAGAAAAGACCTGCTGCCAATGATACTTTATGTTGCCCAGCGCAGGTACACGGAAGAAAACAGCAGACAGAACAAAGAGTATGAACAAAACTCGGCGAAAGAATATTTTGTCAATATGGCAAATGCAACTTTATCGTCCTGTGGAATGACTTCGATAAATGAAAAATATAAGCTTGACATGGTGCTGCTTAGCACATACCAAAAAGATGATATGTATTCATACTCGGAAGTTGTGGAGATAACATCGGAAATATAGGGGAGAGAAGTTATAAGGAAAAAGGGTATCATTTCAAAGTGAGTACGATAGTTATAAAATGAGGAGAGGAGGTGAAATATTATGAAAATCATGAAAAATAGATTTAGAAAGCGGTTAGCGTTCTTACTTATATTTACAATTCTTGTTATGGCTTTAAGTCCTGTCGGCTGTGTAAAGCGTGCAGATGCGGCGGATGAAACAAATACAGCGGATGATGTTATTAAACTGTATGATAAAGGTCAGTTGATAGGAAAATATGGTGACCTAAAAACAACATTTGAAAATATGACTGACAGTGAGGGTGAATATAAGATAATATTTTCTGCTGAACAGACGGAATACTGCATTGATGGGGAAGTTTGGCTGCCTGAGTGTGAGAGTATTAAATTTGTAGGAAATCAGGTAGATGATCCGCATTATTCTTTGCCGTATATATCGACGGCAGTAAAAATCAATGACAGTATTCATTTGCAGTCGGATGTTACATTGAATAATTGTACTTTATTTGAGCAGAATACAACAGAAATGTGTGTACTCGATATGGGAAGTCATAAACTTAGGACAGACGGAAAGTACACGGAAATACAGGCGGGGATGTATGCTAAATACGGAGACAATCTTTATTATGAAAGTGATGTTTGCATCTATTGCCTCAGAATTGAGGGGCAGAAGGACTCTGAACTGATAATAAATAATTGCAACTTATTGATTGACAGTGACCTTTTTATAGATAAAGTAAGGCTTGAAGAAAATGCATCATTAAAGTTAAAAAGCGGATGGGCGAAGATAAAAAAAGTTATAGCAAAAGATTATTCCGGAAAAGTATCATATTATGCTACAGGAAGATATGAGATAGGTGAAATATCAATAGAGAATTGCAGGTTGAATGTAGATCTGTTTGAATCTGCGAAAATCAGGATAGGAAAGGTCGTTCTGACGGAAAATGCTGATAAGAACAAAAGTTATTTTGATATGTATGTTTATTGCCCTGAGATAACAAAAACATATTATCCGAGATTTGAAATAGAGGATATTGATGAGGATAATGTCAATGTTAGTTTTAAAATGGAAATAAGTGCCAGCGTTGTCTACGACACGGCATTAGAGATGCTTGTGCATAATGATATATCATGCCTGAAAATGCCAAAAGATTATGATATAAGTAAACTTATGAGTTATCAGGTCGGAAAATATCTGGGGACGAAAGAATTTGATGTAGTCATGGATGATGACGGAAATGTATGGCTTCCTATAGTAGGAGAAATTGATAACAACAAAACAACAGAAGAAGAATTAACCTGTGAACTTGATGAAGAACAAAAGGACAGCAATGGCATTTATTACAAATTAAATGAAAAGGATAAAACAGCAACCTTAGGTGTTGATAGAGATACAGACTCTGCTTCATTACTTACTGATTTAAGTAAAATAGAGGACGGTATATTAAAAATTCCTTCATATGTAAAATGTGAGGGAGAAACTTATAAGGTGACAAGGATTGGAAGAAATGCATTTAAAGGTTCATCCGGTGGATTTAACGAAGTTCATATACCCGATACGGTGATGAGTATAGGCGATAAAGCTTTTTGGTGTTCTGTAGTGAAATTGTATATTGGAGCAAATGTAGCAGATATAGGAGAAGAGGCGATTGCAGCAGGCTCACTGAAAGAAATATTTCTTGATGATAATAATACGGATTTTGTGCTCTATCAGGGAATATTGTTTGATAAGGACATGACTACGCTTATAAAATGTCCGATTACATCATCGTATCAATATTATCCTGTTTATAATGTACCTGAAAGTGTCAAAAAAATTGCTGCGGGAGCATTTGAGAATTCAAAGATTTTTAATATAAAGGCAGATTCAGTGACTACAGTAGGAGAACATGCATTTTATAGTGCTAAAAATTTGCGGACAATATCATTGAGAGGAGTTGTTGAGATAGGTGACGAAGCATTCGGTTCGGGTGGGGCATTTAATTTAAGGGGGTTAAGAAATGTCTATCTGTCAGATAAATTAGAAAAAATCGGTAAATATGTGTTTTTAGGCAGTTGTAATATTAAATGTCTGGTATTACCGGACTGTTCATTGAACATAAGTACATTTGGCTTTCATAGTGAGTCTATTGAATATATTTTAGGCGGCAAAAATGCACAATATGAACAACAGGCATTTGAGAATTGTAAAAATCTTAAATTGGTTCAGTTGAGTGAAGCGATGCAGTATCTTCCAAGTGGTCTTTTTACTGATTGTACATCGTTAAAAAAAGTGTATATACCGGAAACTTGTTTAGGCAGCGAGAATAATGAGCTTTTTTATGATATTCCCAAAAATCAGGTTACGGTATATGGAAAAGAAAATCTGAGAGAATTTGCACAAAAGAACAATGCACTTTTTGAAAATATTGAGGAACATGAGCATACTTTTGTGACGCAGAGAGTGCAGGATGCCAGAGTATATGAGTCGGGAATGGAAGTGACGTATTGTAGTGAATGTCATTATATTTTGGATTATAAAGAAATAGCCGCACCTGAACAGTTAGAAGATACAACATATTATAGAGAACCGGAAAATCTTGTGCATCCGTCGGAAGAACCAAAGCCGTCAGTATCGCCTGCACCCCAGCCTACAAAAACTGCTTCCGTTACGGCGAAGCCTACACAGACTCCTATGGTGACAAAAACTCCGACTGTTACGGTTAAGCCTACAAAAACACCTGCTGCAACAGCAACAGTTCCGTCACCGACACAGACTCCGATAATGACTGATTCACCTCCGGTAGTATCACCGACGGCAATGCCAAATGGAAATGTATCGTCAAAGCCTGATAAAGAGCCTGAACCGACATTATTGGATACGGAAACACCAAATCCAACAGACAGGACAACGCCACAACCTACAGATAATGCGTCAACATCGCCTACAAACGAGCCGTTTTATACAATCAGTCCGACTCCGACAGCAGCCACACCACAGCATACATCCGTTCCGGGGTTAAGTGATAAAGACAAAAAAGCATTTATCATTAAGATAAATTCGATTGGACTAAATAAATACAATCAGCCTGAGATAGTTTGGAAAAAAACATCAGAGGGTATCGGCTATGAAATATACCGTGCAATGTCAAAAAAGATAAAGTGGCAGAAGATTGCTGTCGGCGAAAAGAACAGTTCCTATAGATATACTGACAAAAAAGCAAAAGCGGGACAAAAATATTATTACAGAATAAGGCTGTTCAAAAAGACGGGTGGACAAAAATATTATGGCAAATATTCAAATGTTTGCATGATAAAGACTTTGTCGATAGTGAAACCGAAGATAAAAGGAACGACAGGGACATATCAGAAAATACCTTATGTGCAGATAACATTAAAAAAATACAGCGGCACTTATGTGGAAATCTATATTCGGGGAAGAAGCAGAAAATATCAGAAGATTAAGTTAAAATCATCTTCCATAAAAAGATATAAAGCAAAATTTAAACTTAAGTGCGATAATAAAAAAGCAGTTTATTACTTTAAAATTCGGACGATAGTAAAGAAGTCAAAGAAAAGATATTACAGCGTATATTCGGACTGTATAAAGGTAAAAGTGACGGGGCATTGATGATAAAATCTGCAATAAGAGAGGAGGTGAAATACTATGAAGATTATTAAACGGAAGTTTAGACAAAAAGCAGCGTTTTTACTTATATCTGCAATCGTGATTTTGAATTTATCTTCTGCCGGATGTTTGGTGAGTGCAGATACGGCAGATGAAACGGATGCTGTTATGAAACTTTATAAGAGCGGTCAGTTGATGGGAAAATACAGTGACCTGAAAACGCTGTTTGCAAATATGACTGATAAGCAGGGAGATTATAAGATAATATTTCCGGCAGAACAGACAGAATATAAAATTGACGGGGAGGTATGGCTGCCGGAATGTAAGAGTATAAAATTTGTGGGGATACCCGTAAATAAAGAAGAATATAGATCAACGGCGATTAAGATTAATCACAGTATTCATTTACAGTCTGATGTTGTATTAAGTAACTGCACGATATATGAGTGTAATGTATCGGAAATGAGTGTGATGGATATAGGTAGTCATAAGCTGGAGGTGACAGGAAAATACACGGAGATAATAGCGTGTGTAATGCACAAATACGACTGGTATTATTATAATGATAAAACTGATTTTTATTATTTTAGGATTGAGGGACAGGATGGCTCTGAATTGATAATAAATAACAATGATTTTATGATTGATATTGACCTGAACATAGATACGGTAAGGTTGGAAAAGGATGCAGAATTAAGAATTAAGAGCGGGCAGGCAAAAATAAAAAAAGTAATAGCAAAAGATTATTTGACTGATATCAGGTACGACGCTTATGGAATATATGAGATTGGTGAAATATCAATAGATAACTGTCGATTGTATATAAATATGTTTGAATCTACAAGGGTCAGGATTGGAAAAATTGGTCTGGCAGAAAATGCCGTCAGTGATAATTGTCGCCTTATAATGGATGTTTATTGCGACAAAATGACTAAAAAATGTCATCCGAGATTTGAAATAGAGAATATAGATGACGATGGAATAGACATTTATTTTAGTATGCATATAGATGAAAAAATTGATTATGATACGGCATTAAAGCCATTTTTGCACAATGATATTTCATGTCTTAAAATGCCGAAAGATTATGACATAAATAAACCTATACATTATCAGATTCAGTATAAAAATGGTTATGAGAATTTTAATGTAATCAAGGATAAAGAAGGAAATGTATGGCTGCCCATGATAGAACAAAATGATGAAGAAACAGATGAAGAAGTAACATATGAACTTGATGAAGAACAAAAGGACAAATATGGTATTTATTATAAATTAAATAAATCTGAGAAAACAGCAACCGTCGGGGCTGATAATGAAAAAAGGGGAAATGCAGGGTTTAATGATACAAGTAAATTAGATGACAGGATATTAAGGCTCCCATCATATGTAAAATATGATGGAGAAAATTATAAAGTAACGAGGATTGGAAAAAGTGCATTTGAAAGTACAGGGGTTGGATTTGATGAAGTGTATATACCGGATACAGTTATAAGTATAGGTGATAATGCATTTTGGGGAAATACAATATATAAATTATATATAGGAGCAAATGTATCAGAGATTGGTGAATTGGCGATCGCGGCAGCTATGACGGATGAGATTTATCTTGATAAGAACAATACAAATTATATTCTTGAACAGGGTGTATTATTTGATAAAGATATGACAACGCTTATAAGGTGTCCGGGGGAGCTATGGAATCAGTATTATCCTGTATATAATGTGCCTGAAAGTGTCAAAAAAATTGCTGCAGGTGCATTTGCTTATGCACATATTTTTAATATAAAGGCAGATAATGTAACTTCAGTAGGAGAATATGCATTTTATAACGCAGTTTATTTGCGGACTGTGTCATTAAAAGGTGCTGTTGAAATAGGAGATAGAGCGTTTTTGAACTCAAGGATATTAAGAAATGTTTATCTGTCAGATAAATTGAAAAAAATAGGCGGGGTTGAATTTTGGGATTGCGATAATCTTGAATGTCTTGTGCTGCCGGACAGTGTCACGGATATAGGTGAATATGCTTTTTCTCAGAGTGGGATAAAATATATTTTAGGCGGAAAAAATGCACAATATGGACAGCAGATGTTTTTGAACTGTAAAAACCTTACACTGGTTCAATTAAGCGATGCAGCGCAATATCTTCCAAAACAGCTTTTTAAGGGATGCACATCATTAGAAAAGTTATATCTGCCTGAAAACTGCTTAGGCAGTGAGGATAATGAGCTTTTTTATGATATTCCCGAAAATCAGGTTACGGTATATGGAAAAGAAGATATGAGTGAGTTCGCAAAAAATAATAATGCACTTTTTGAAAATGTCACGGAGCATGAGCATAATTTTGTGTCACAGACAGTACAGGAGGCACGGGCATACGATACAGGACTGGAAGTGACATATTGCAGTGAATGTCATTATGTTTCGGATTATAGAGAAATAGATGCACCTGAACAATTTGAAAAGACTTCGGATTATGGAATTTTGGAGGAACTGGTGCATCCACCGAATGAGCCGACACCTTCACCTGCGACACCACCGGCGGTGACACAGACTCCGGCAGTATCGGCAAGTCCGACACCAAAGCCGTCCGCATCACCAACCCCTACTGCGACCCCAACGCTAATCCCTACAATATCGCCAGTTATGACACCTGCACCGACAAAAATTCCGACCGTAACGGTGAAGCCGACAAAAACACCTGCGGCAGCAGTTTCGTCGCCGACACCGATAATGACTGATTCACCTCCGGTTGTATCACCGACGGCAATACCGATAAATTCTACATCAGCAATGCCAAATGGAAATGTATCGTCAAAGCCTGATAAAGAGCCTGAACCGACATCAGGGAACAAGACAACACCAAATCCAACAGACAGGACAACGCCACAGCCTGCAGATAATGCGTCACCATCGCCTGCAAACGAGCCGCTTTATACAATCAGTCCGACTCCGACATCAGCCACAACACAGCCAACATCTGTACCGGGGTTAAGTGAGAAGGACAAAAAAGCACTTATTGTAAGGATAAATCTGATTGAACTGACTAAATACAATCAGCCTGAGATAGTATGGAAAAAAACATCAGTGAATATTGGCTATGAAATATATCGTGCAATGTCAAAAAAGATAACATGGAAGAAGATTGCAGCCGGCGAAACGAACAGTTCATGCAGATATATTGATAAAAAAGCAAAAGCGGGACAAAAATATTATTATAAGATGAGGCTGTTTAAAAAGACGGGAGGACAAAAATATTATGGCAAATATTCAAATGTTTGCATGATAAAGACGCTGTCGATAGTGAAACCGAAGATAAAAGGAACGACAGGAATATACCGGAAAATGCCTTATGTGCAGATAGAACTAAAAAAATACAGCGGCATTTATGCGGAAATATATATCCGCGGAAAAGACAAAAAATATCAGAAGATTAAGTTAAAATCATCTTCGATAAAAAGATATAATGCAAAATTTAAACTGAAATGCAATAATAAAAAAGCAGTGTATTATTTCAAAGTACGCACGATAGTAAAGCGGGTAAAGAAAAAATATTACAGTGTTTATTCGGATTGCTTGAAAGTTAAAGTCAAAGGTAGCTGATACGATACAAATTATAAAAAAAATCAAAAAAAATTTTTTGTTCATGCGGCAGGTATGGACGGTTACATGAAAAATAATGCCGGAAAAGTCAATAAAATCAAGGGTTAAGCACCATTATGGTGCTTTTTTCCTGCGAAAAAAACGGAAACTGTTTTTTGACATGGGTGTGTTATGGTTAGGATGTAAACGAAAATATCATGAAAATTGTGTTTGAATTTCCGGCTTTTTTGGCGGAAATGCGGATACGAAGTGATAATAGTTGTAATTTTATTAAGGAGGTTTTTATTATGTTTCAGTACGAAAGAATGGCGAGTGTGTTACCGGAGGGAGTTGAATTTGCAAAATGTGGTAATATTTCATTGGATGATATACAGCAGGAAGTGACTGCGGCATATGGGAATCGAAATATACCAGTTGCTTTTGCAAGAGACAAGGTGAAGTCAGGTATGTTGTCATCGGATCCATGCTTAGTGGTGTATCATCCGTATAATCTGGATTTTCATGTATATGTGTTTGTATTAAGAAATGTGAATGGACAGATGATGTTGTCTTGTTACTCGGCGGGAACGGCAGCGGCTATGCATATTGGCGGAGGTATTACTAATGTGGAAAATCAAAAGCGTAAACTGAAAGATGTTCTTAAGTCAGCAAAACAAAAGCAGGCAGAAGAGGAACAATATTTTCAGGAAACTGGTAGTGCAATCTTTGATGCAGTGTTTTCTATCGGTATTTATTAAGAATAGAACTTTAGTTACAGAATGAGATAAGTCAGAGTTTTTAGACAATCTTTAAAAAATATGAGTAGAGTTACATTTATAAAAAATAAGTGTAACTCTAAAGGAGGGATAATTTGTACGGTTTATATGATTTTCAAGATAGAATAAGTGAAGTGCATAAAGATATGTTGCAGATATATGATGTAGATCATGAGTCAAAGCAAAAAGTGGAACAATTAGAAAAAGAGACAAATGATTTGCTGGATGAAATATGTAAAAAGCTGGATAGTGAGATTGATGATGAAAACAGTGAATTATGTGATCAATTAGGAGGTCTGGATTATCTGGAACGCAGAGGGAGAAAAGCCACAGAGGCAGCCGTTGGAACGATAAATTATTTAGAACAACTGTGTAAAGTTAATTATAGTCCTAAGAACATTGATTATTTGAGCAAAATATCATATGAGTCATTGGCTGAATATATACAACATATGGAAGATTTAAGTAATAACATATCTTCTGAAACTATGAATATTTCAAAATCAGGATATAAAGGAATGTTTGGAAAATTATTTTATAGTGTAGATCAACAGCAGATTAATCATATTTTTAATTCTTTTGAGGAATTGATGCAGATGGATGCAGAATTACATGATGTTGTAGATGGATTTGTTGGTCAAATCTATGAGTCTAGGCATATGATTATTGATGAGATTAAAAGTGATGCCGATGAGAAATATGCTAAAATTATTGATGACAAAACTGAGACTTGGAATAGAATTGAAAAAAACATAGAAAATAAACTTGATTCGCTTTTGTCATCTGAGTATCTTTATGGAGTTAAGAAACACAATGTTTGTTCAGAAAGTTCATACTTTTATATGGGAAGATATTGTTATTATTTAGGATGGATTGATGAGTCGACATCAATATATCAAAGTTTTAAGAAGCGATATTCTGCGTATATAAAAGATAAATATTTATGTGTTGATGTTCCTTATAATCTTCAGGAACAACACAGTTTTGTTTTTAACTATACATCAGACAGGAAATCGGCGGTTGCCTTAGTTGAAAAAATGATTCTTAATCAGTTAAAAGTGATTGGGGTTGGTTTAAATGAAATTGTAATTTGCAGTTGTAAAGGAAGTTTGGATGGTCTTGATAATTTAAATAAATTTTGTAAAAGCTTTCCGGAGACGGCAAAAGGTGTTTTAGTTAAAAATGAGGACATTAAAGAAGCTATATGGAAATTTACAGAGGTGATGAATGATATATTACAGAATAAACTGGTACAGTATAGTTCTGTAGAAGAGTTTAATAAAAATAATTCAAAAAAAATTCCATACAGAACATTATTTATTATGGATTATGAGTTTGATTATTTGGAAAAAGAATTAAGCATATTGATAGAACAGGGATATAAGGCGGGAATTCAAGTGTTCTTGCTTGTAAATGTTCCTAAGTCAGAACAACATCAGGAAATAATGCAAAGTCCATGTGCTTTTAATCAAATTGATTATTTTTGGAGAAATAGGAAGACAACTTGTTTAGATCTTGTACCTGATTTGGCATATGTGGACTTTATGGAGTTGTATAATAAATATACAAAAGAATATACTGAAATGCTGAATAAGTCATTGAAGTTTGAGAACATTATTTTAAAAGCTGATAAATATAGCAAAATGACAAAAGACATATTGAGTATTCCGGTTGGAATTAATGAGAATGGTGGACTACAGTGTATAGAGATGGGAAATCCTGTAGCGAATGGAACATCACATTATGGTATTATAGTTGGACCAACAGGCTCAGGCAAATCTACTTTATTGCATACTATAGTAATGAGTTCTATTTTAAATTTCAGTCCTGATGAATTGGAATTGTATTTGCTGGATTTTAAAGAAGGAAATGAATTTAAAATATATGAAGATAAAAAAATTCCGCATTTAAAATGTTTGGGATTGGATGCCATGCAGGAGTTTGGTGAAAGTGTATTGCAATCATTATGGGAGGAATTAGAAAGGCGAAATAAGTTATTTGCAGAGGCATCAAGGTCAGGACAGGATATTAAAGATATAACTGCTTATAGAGAGGCAGGATATAAGATGCCTAGAATCCTTGTGATTATGGATGAATTTCAAGTTTTGTTTGACACAAACCATAATAAGAATGTGGCATATAGAGCAGCGGCTAAAATGTCTGATTTTGTTTCAAGGGGACGAGTTTATGGAATACATTTTCTGCTTGCTACTCAGACACTTAAGAAAATATTTGAGACATCTTCGTTGTATAAAGGTACTCTGGAAGAGATGCATATTAGAATTGGTCTTCAATGTACGGAAGATGAATTTGTTCGGCTTATGGGAGACGATAATGCAAAAAAATGCACCTATAAATCAGAGAAAAAGAAAGGATATGGAATTTATCTTGAAAATGATATAGTTTCAGAACCGATTTCCATGCAGGTTGCTTATTTGGAAAGTGATGCACAAAAAGAATTGTTGGCGATGGTAGAAAATGATTATGAAGATTTTGAGGATACAGAAAAAAATATTTATACTTTTAAACGTGAGGAGTCTCCAGTTATATCAAAGACTGATATTGAAAATATGAATGCTAATAATTCAGGGATTGTTATCGGAGAACCTATTGGAATGGGAGAAAGAATTGCAATAAAAATAGGCAAAAAGAAAAAATCGGATATGCTTATTGTTGGTGAAAAACAGGAGTCAATAGATAATATAGCAATAGTATGGATTCAGCAGGTGCTGGCTTATGTCAGGATGGTGCAGTATAAACGATTGTATCTGTTTGATGGTTCTATTATGATTGATGAACCACCACTTATAGAAGAAGATATATATATGAAAAATCAATCAGGAATGGTTTTGGTGGATAATATTTTCAGGGTTTTAATAACAATTGATGAACTATATAATATATTCACTGAGAGAAAGCAGAGAATGATGCATGGTATAAGGAAACCGGAAGATAATGAAATAATCTATGTGGTGGTAAGCAATTACCAATGGATAGAGCCTATGATAAGGGTAATGGAGCAAAGGGATGTTTCTGAATTTGAGGAAATGAACATGGAATTTCCGGATGTAGAAGTAAATAACGATAAGCCTGCTCCATCAACTGATGATCCGTTTGCTTTGGTGAATAGTATGATGGACGATCTTAATGAGGAGTTACATTCTATGGGAATGGCTGAACAATCCAATACAGGTAAAGGTAATAAAATAAGTTATAGTAAAAAACTAAAGACAATGTTGACCAGCGGATATTTTTGTGGGATGCATTTTATGTTTACCTGTCAGGATGCATCATATATGAAAAGACTTGGTTCTAGTGAATTGAGTGTTTTTCATAACCGTATTCTTTTTAAATCGCCATCAAAGGACACATATGCGATAATTGATACATCTGTGGATTTAGAAAAGATGGATGATAATATGGCGGTTTTTTCGGATGGAGTCAATGAACCTGAATTGTTTCGACCATATCTTTGGGTCAAGAAAGATTAAGTGAGGAGTAAAATATATGGATGATATTTTGTTTGAAAAAATTGCATATGAAATGCAAGCTGAAGCAATAAAGGAACTAAAACGATGTGCAGAAATCCTAAATGAAAGTTGTGATCCAAACAGACAGGATCTTGGAATGTATATGATGCGCATAATAGGACATTGCAGTTTTATTGAAGAAAATATGAAAGAAATGGACAAAAAAATAGAAAAGATTATGGAATTATTTGAACAGGCAACCCAGAAAAAATTAGCAAAAAGGAGATAAATTATGAGTAGGATAGATATAGAAAGTACTGAAAGAATGATTAAAAGTTTAACAAAATTTAATATGACACAAGAGGAGATGACTAATGCACTTAAAAAGGTTTATGATTCTATAGCGGCAGATTGTAGCGATTCTAAAATTCGGGAATTAGGAGAGGCATTGAATGAGGTTGAAACAACGATGAACAAATCATCTGTAGAAGTGACAAACCTAATTACAAAACTTCAGTTGATTAAAGGGTATTTGAATGATATTGAAATTGTAAGATTACATGAATGAAATTTTGGCTGATGGATTAAGAGGTGGATTTATGGCATATATAGATACGGATTTGGATAAATTAGTAACAGTCTATAATGGATACAAATTTTTTAGAGAAAGGATGGAGTATTTAAACAATAGGACAATTATGACTTATATGCAAGTGGAAGATTTGATTGAGGGTATAAAACCGGAGGACTTTGAAGAACAAGAGGAACTTTATGATGAATACCGAAAAATATACAGAGAATTGGAAGATACATATAATGAGACCTGTTCTATGTTTAAGGAGATATTAAAGACGGATTTGGGTGTGGGAATGAAAAAACTATATGATTTATTGAAGGAATATAAATCAATCAAATTTGATGATTGATTTTATAGTTGTAATCCAAGTTATGTATAACATAATTTAGATTTATGCGATAATATAGTTTGCTTTTTGGAATTTATATTGTCCCCCGCATGAGTTTAATAAACCTCTCGTGGGGGTACTACTTTAACTATTTATATCCATTCTGTCAAATCAAATCCTGTCAACCCTTATCAGATTTAAACCATCAGATTTTTACCATCGCCGCTTTTCTGCCCGTAAATTCACTATAATACCTAAAACCACAATTCTTAAGTATCTCCGGGACTTTTTCAAAGTCATATGCAAGGTGTTTACATTCATGTGCGTCTGAGCCGATGGTGATTATCTCGCCGCCAAGTTCATGATAGAGTTTTAAAACTTTTTCATGTGGATTTGGGTGTCCGAGTCCGTATTTAAAACCTGCCGTGTTTATCTCTATTCCTTTGCCGTTGGATATAAGTGTTTTTAAGATTTCTTCTATTATTTCCATCGAGTCTTTGAGCAGGCGGTCTATATAGCTGTCATCCACGATGCCTTTTGCTTTTAGCTGTTTCATTTTTGGCGTGTAGCGGATGATGTAATCTATATGTCCGTAGACATCAAAGTCTGCTCCGAGATTTACATTATCTAAAGTTGTCTCATAATATCTTAAGATAGCGTTTTTTTCGTCTGTGCTCTCCCAAAATATATCATAATATGGGTCGATATTATCGACAAGATGGGTTGAGCCGATAATGAAGTCGAACGGATAGTTTTTTGTGAGTGAAAGACATTTATCAAGGCAGTCTTTTTTCAGGCCGAGTTCAATGCCTTTGCGGATTTTTATCCTGTCACTGTATTTTTCGCTGAGCTTTTTCATTTCATCAAAGTAGGGCTCTACATCGAGAAGAAATTCAGGTGTGTCACTTTCTGATGGAAAGTTATAATCCATATGGTCTGTAAAGCAGATGGATGTAAATCTTTTGTCTATGGCAGTTTTTAGCATTTCTTCCATGGGTGTGTCGCTGTCTGTTGAAAAATAGGTGTGCACATGATTGTCAGAATGAATAATATCATGATTAAATTTTTCGTTTGACAAATTTGCATCCAGTCCTGAAATAGCAGATTTATTATCTGAAAACATTATTCTGTCACCTCCTGTATGCCTGTTATGTCAGTGCTTATCGTCATGGAATAGTTTGTGTAGTAAACGACAAATCCGGGTTTGCTGCCGTTTGGTTTTTTGATGTGTTTTTTCTGTATATAGTCAATCTCAGCTTTGCCCTGTTCGCACGCTTTTGAGTAATGTGCGGCGAGTCTTGCAGCTTCTTCAAATGTGCGGTCGGGAAGTTCTTTGCCTTCTGTTTTTACAATTACATGGGAGCCGGCACTTGCTTTTGCATGGAACCACCAGTCATTTCCTGTCGCAATTTTAAATGTAAGCTCATCATTCTGGTAGTTATTTTTTCCTACATACATATCAAAGCCGTCTGATGATATATAGTGGAGAGGTTTGCTTTTTCCGGTATTTTTACTGCCCTTATTTTTTTCGTGATGTTTCTTGATATAACCACAGTCTGACAGTTCATGCTTTATTGCAGTAAGGTCAGAGTCCTGCCTTGCAATATCAAGTGAGTTGCTTATTGATTCTAAATGTTCGATTTCTTCTTTTGTCTCTGCTATCTGAATGTTTAATGCCTCAAATGTTCTTTTGAGTTTTGCGTATTTGTCAAAATATTTTTTGGCATTGTCTACGGCAGATTTTGTTTCATCGAGCGGTATTGTTATCTCTTTGCCTGTATAATAATTTTCACAGGTGAGCTTTTTTTCGCCGCCTTTTAATTCGTAGCCGTAAGTTGTGAGAAGCTCGCCATACACCTTATATTTATCACGCTTTTCAGTGTCTTTAAGCTGCTTTGTCTGGAGGTCATATTTTTTATAATTTCTCTCCAAAAGAGTATTTGTTATCTTTCTAAGGTCGGCAGATTTCTGGTTTATCCTGCTCATCACTTCTTTTGTTGCATAATAATCAAAAAGCATACTGCTTACAGTGTCACAGCTTTTTATCGTGTATGCGTCATCCTTTTCATACATTGAGAGTTCAAGACTTGTAAATTCGGCGGGCATACTGTCTTTAAATGCGATAACAGGTGTAAATTTTTTCTCTGATATGTCATTCATCATCTCGGAAAAGTTCCTATATAAATGCAGCTTTTCCATATCACTTAATTCCTGAGTGTTGTTTTTCTCAGAAAGAGATGCTCTGTATATAAGTTCGTTTGCCATAAGCGGACTAAAACCTGTTATTGAGGTATATACCGCTTTTGAGAGAGGGAGTGGCTTTGAGAGTACATTATTTATAAACTCCTCCTCGGTAATCGAAAATGGGTCGTATTTATGCTGTGTGTCGGGAATAAAATATTCTCTGCCCGGAAGTACCTCTCTGACTGAGCTTACAAGAAGTGATATATGTTTTATGCTGTCGATTATCTTATTGTTGTCATCACAGAATATGATATTGCTGTGTTTGCCCATAAGTTCGACATACAGAAACTTTTTGCAAAGGTCACCCATTTCATTCAGATGTTCAAGTTCAAATTTTATAACTCTCTCAAGTCCCATCTGTGATACGGAAATAATACCGCAGTTGTTTAAGTGCTTTCTTAGTACCATGCAGAAAGTAGGTGCCGTGAGCGGTGATGTTTTATTCGTATCGGTGAGATATATAAGCGGAAGACTTGGATTTACCGAAATGGTGAGTCTTTTCGTGTTTCGTACCGTTTTGCCGTTTTCATCCTGCGTACTTCGTTTTATGGTAAGTAAAAGTTCGTCTTTTTCAGGCTGGGCTATCTTTGTGATACGACCGCCTGTAATATTTGTGTCAAGTTCATCAACAAGACTTGATATAACGATTCCGTCAAGTGCCATTTATAATAACCTCATTTCATTATTTTTAGATATGTGTCTGCAAAACCGTTATGGTATATTATGATGCAATAGATAGTAATCCATTGCGTTAGAGGGAAAATATTTTTTGAACCCAATATGATGTAATTAATATAACATGATTAGTTTTGCAATTATCTGTATTTTTATATTTAAGCTATATTTTAAACAAAAACTGCTTATTATTCAAGAAGAAACATGATATAGAAGAAACGGTAACAGTTAGACCGCCGTTACAGGATTATAAAAAATAGCAGTTGTAAATTTTTTCAAATTATGTTACTGTATATTGCGGATTTTTGGTTGCTTTTCTAGATAGTGGTTCGGGAGTTATAAATATCATATACGGGAAGATGAAAAAGCGATATTAATAAAGAAAAGGTGAAGTATTTTGTTGAGATTTATTTATGTGATAGCAGGTAATTTATATAGAGCATGGATGATTCCAAAGATGGGATATTATTCAAGGCATCCTGAAAAATATTCTGAACAGTTCCGGTATGAATATGACAGGTATGCGATAAATCTTATGAAAAAAACAGGGCGTATAACTACAGAGGGTTTTGGAATGGAAAACCTGCCTAAGGAGGGCGGATATGTCATGTTTTCAAACCATCAGGGTAAGTATGATGCACTTGGAATAATGCATACACATGATAAACCCTGCTCGGTTGTGATGGATGATGCGAGAAGCCATGGTCCTTTAGTCAAACAGTTTATTGACCTTGTCGAGGGGAAAAGACTTAAAATTGACAATTTAAAACAGGCAGCAGGGATAATAAAAGAGGTGACCAGGGAAGTAAAAGAAGGGCGGAAGTTTATTATTTTTCCTTCGGGAGGCTATGAGCACCGGAATGGAAACTATGTTGATGAATTTAAACCGGGAGTATTTAAGAGTGCAATGAAAGCTAAGGCTCCAATAGTGCCGGTTGCAATAGTTGATTCATGGAAAGTTTTCGACCTTTGGAGTCTTAGAAAAGTAAAAACAGAAGTTTTTTATCTAAAACCTATGTTGTACGATGAATATAAAGATAAAAAATCTGTTGAGATATCTTCAATTATACACAAAAGGATATGTGCAGCAGTAGAGCTGGCTCAAAATGGTGATTTCTTAGGAGCAGTTCTGCAGTAAAGTGGCAGCAGCCGGATTATTTTACGATATGCCGCACAATGTGTGAATGAGAATGTACCTTATATAATTTATGTCAACTGCTTTTACTGAATTTTCAGTTCTAAGAGGAGTCTGACGGTATAGTTTGTTGTTGATAAAAAGTTTTACATAGCCAATTATGCTGTTTTTTGATACCGGTGCGTCAAGTGTTCTTGGCAGCTTTATCTTGTAGGTGACGGTATCCGAGGAGGACAGCATGAGTTTACATGAATTATCTTTAAGTTTTACATATGTGTATGGGGACTGACCGCCTTTTACGAATATCTTTACATTTTTATTTTCAGGTTTGAAATTTACTTTTGTAAAATTATTGAAACCGTAGTCCATTAATTTTTTGGTGTCTTTCCACTTGTAAGTTTTGTTCGGCGGCCAGCCGCAGGCGAGAACGGCGGAGATAAGAGTTGTGTTCTTTCTTTTTGCTGCACCGCAGAAACAGTAACCGGCTTTTCCGGTAAATCCTGTTTTTACACCTATGGCACCGTTATATTGCGTCAGAAAAGCATCTTTATTATTGACACTGTATTGTTTAGAACCGCTGATATTGGAAAAACTGTATGAAGGAGTAGTTATTATCTTTCTGAAATCACTGTTTTTTAACGCATAATCTGCTATCAGGCAGAGTTCATATGCAGTGGTATAATGCTTGTCGGAGTCAAGACCGTTAGGAGTTACAAAGTGTGTCTTATTGCATCCGAGTTCAGCGGCTTTTTGGTTCATTAGCTTTGCAAAGCCTTTTACTGAGCCGCCGATATGCTCGGCTATCGCAACAGCGGTATCATTATGTGATTCAAGCATAAGAGAGTAGAGAAGGTCGGCAAGCCTGAACTGTTCACCGCTTTGCATATTGAGTTGTACATCAGGCATTGATGCGGCATATTTTGAAACAGTTACTATATCTTTCGGACTGCCTTTTTCAAGTGCCAGTATGCAGGTCATTATCTTTGTAGTGCTTGCCATAGGAAGTTTTTTGCTGCTGTTTTTTTCATACAATATCTGTTTGCTGTCTTTTTCAATAACGCAGCAGGCGGTTGAGTAAAGTCCTGACGGAGTTTTTGAAAAGCTTTTGATGCCATTTTCAGAAGCGGATATTTTTTTGATAACGCAGTTTGTTGTATCAGAGAGGGGGGGATCAAAGAAATATGTATTGTTAAGAAAATGGCAGGAAGCTTTATATGATGAGATACCGGTAATCAGAAGACTTAGTAAACATATAAATAAACTTATTTTTTTTGGCATATTAAAAAATGTCCTATTATTTTTATATGTAATGATATGCAATTTTTTTGGTAGAAATGCTAAAAAAAGGTTGATATTTTTGCATAAAAGTAATAAACTTATCATTGGTGTAAATTTGTTTAATTTTATGGAAGTTGTATTTACTTTCATAAATTAGATTTACCAAATATATTATACTATTATTGGAGGGCTGAACATGAGTAACACAAATGCTTTGTCAGCAAAAGCTCGTATTGAGACTTTAGTTGACGAGAACAGTTTTGTTGAAATTGGTGCTATGATTACAAAGAGAAGTACGGATTTTAACATGCAGGAAAAGTCAGTACCGGCTGATGGAGTTATTACAGGATACGGACTTATTCAGAACAATCCTGTCTATATCTACAGTCAGGATGCATCTGCAATGAATGGTACTATCGGTGAGATGCATGCAAAGAAGATTGCACATGTATATGAGCTTGCTATGAAAACAGGAGTACCTGTTATCGGTCTTATTGACTGTGCAGGTATGCGTCTTCAGGAGTCAACGGACGCACTTGCAGGATTTGGAAAGATTTACAAAGTTAAATCTGACGCATCAGGAATAGTTCCACAGATAAGTGCTGTTTTTGGAAACTGTGGTGGTGGTGTGGCAGTTCTTGCAGCTATGAGTGACTTTACATTCATGGAAGAAAAGAACGCAAAACTTTTTGTGAATTCACCAAATACACTTGAGGGAAATTATGCAGATAAACTTGATACTGCATCAGCTAAGTTCCAGAAGACTGCTTCAACAGTTGATTTTGTTATTGAGGGAGAGGAAGAAGTTCTTAACAGTGTGAGAGAACTTATTACTATTCTTCCACAGAATAATAATGAAACAGGCATTTCAGATGAATGTATGGATGACCTTAACCGTGTTGTTGATGCATTTGCAGCAGAGGCTGCAGACCCGGCGGTTGCACTTGCAGACCTCGGGGACAACAATTTCTTCCTTGAGGAAAAAGCAGGTTATGCAAAAGAGATGGTTACAGGCTTCATTTGTCTTGACGGTATGACTGTAGGTGCAGTTGCAAACAGAACTGCTGAGTTCGATGAAAACGGAAAGACAGTAGCAAAATATGATGCACGTCTTACAACAGCAGGTTGTGAGAAAGCAGCAGCTTTTGTTAAGAAATGTGATGCATTTAACATTCCTGTACTTACACTTACAAATGTTGAAGGTTTTGCCACAACAGTTGACGAAGAGATAACTATCGCAGGTGCAGTTGCAAAACTTACAAATGCATTTGCAGAGGCAGATGTACCTAAGGTTAATCTTATCACCGGAAATGCTTACGGAAGTGCATATGTTGCAATGAACTCTAAGCATATCGGTGCAGATATGGTATTTGCACTTCCTGATGCTAAGGTTGGAATGATGGATGCAGATGTCGCAGCTAAGATAATGTATGCTGATGACAAAGATGCAGATGTGGCTGCAAAGGCAGCAGAGTTTGAGACTCAGTCAGGTACTGAGGCAGCAGCAGCAAGAGGATATATAGATTCTGTTATCGCTCCTGAATCTGCAAGAAAGCAGCTTTTATTTGCTTTTGAGATGTTGTTTACAAAAAGCGAATATCCTATTGGCAAAAAACATGGAACCATCTAAGTAAGGAGCGTTATATGAAGAAGAAATTATGTTTAATTTTTTGTATCGTGTCATGTATTCTGATGATGGCAGGCTGTAGTCTTAGTCTTACAAAGACAAACAAAAATTTTAACAAGAAAACACTTGAAACAAACGCAGATTCGTTTGTAACAAGTTGGTTTAGTTATGATTTTGAGAGTGCAGTTAAATCTATGAAAGAGCAGTCAACAGAAGTTGACGAGGACACGGTTAATCAGTATAAAGAGTCTATACAGCTTAAGAAAAAGTATGGAAAGCAGGGAACTAAGGTTGATACTGATTTCACTATCAGCAGTGATTCTGCAACAGTTGTAGAGACATATACGACTTCATCAGGAAAGAAACTTATTTTTTCCGTGACATATGATGAAAAGGGTCAGACATCTTCTTGGAAAGTAGAAGAATATAAGAGTCTTGGAGACAAGATGGCTAAAGCAGGACTTAATACGGTTCTTAGTATGGCTATAGTATTTGCGGTTCTTATATTTATAGCAATTATTATTGCACAGTTTAAACACATTGGCAATTTCCAGAATGGTGCAAAGAAAGAGGAAGTTAAGGCAGAGCCTGTTGTAGAGGCAGCACCTGTCGTTGAAGAAGAAAATCTTGTTGATGACCTTGAACTTGTGGCAGTTATTACAGCAGCAATTGCAGCAGCAAGTGAGACAGAGTCAGCAGACGGTCTTGTTATTCGTTCAATTATTAGAAGATAAGTAAAATTAAATGGAGGACAAATTCATGAAAAATTATACAATTACCGTAAATGGTACTGTTTATGATGTAACAGTAGAGGAAGGAGCAGCAGGCTCAGCAGCTTCAGCACCAAAGGCAGCAGCACCAAAGGCGGCTCCTAAAGCAGCACCAAAGGCAGTAGCACCGGCAGGAGCAGCAGGTTCAGTTAAGGTAAATGCACCAATGCCTGGTAAGATTTTATCAGTTAAGGCTTCAGCAGGACAGGCTGTAAAGAAAGGTGATGTCATCATGATTCTTGAAGCTATGAAGATGGAGAATGAAGTAGTTGCACCACAGGATGGTACAGTAGCAAGTATCAATGTAGCAGCAGGAGATTCAGTAGAAGCAGGAGCAGTACTTGCAACATTAAACTAGGAGGGACTGACTTTGGATTACGTTATTACAACGCTTGAGAATCTTGCAGGTCAGACCGCGTTTACATCACTTACATTAGGAAATTACCTTATGATCGTGGTTGGCTGTATCTTTCTCTATTTAGCGATTAAAAAAGGATACGAACCATTATTGTTGGTACCTATCGCATTTGGTATGATTCTTGTAAATATTTATCCTGATATCATGGCAGATCCTGATAGTACATCAAATGGTGTCGGAGGATTATTACATTATTTCTATATACTTGATGAATGGAGTATATTGCCTTCACTTATTTTCTTGGGTGTAGGTGCATTGACAGATTTCGGACCACTTATTGCAAACCCTGCAAGTTTCCTTCTCGGAGCTGCAGCACAGTTTGGTATTTTCTCAGCATACCTTATTGCTATCCTTTTAGGATTCAATGATAAGGCAGCCGCAGCAATATCAATCATTGGTGGAGCTGATGGTCCTACATCAATTTTCCTTTGTGGTAAATTAAAGCAGACTGAGTACATGGGACCTATTGCAGTGGCAGCTTATTCTTATATGTCACTCGTGCCTATCATTCAGCCTCCTATTATGAAGCTTTTCACAACAGAAGACGAGCGTAAGATTAAAATGTCTCAGCTTCGTCCGGTATCAAAGCTTGAGAAGATATTATTCCCAATCATCGTTACGATTATTGTTTGTCTTCTCCTTCCAACAACAGCTCCTCTTGTAGGTATGCTTATGCTTGGTAACCTCTTTAAAGAGTCAGGAGTAGTTAAACAGCTCGCAGAGACAGCTTCAAATGCTCTTATGTATATCGTAGTTATCTTACTTGGTACATCAGTAGGAGCTTCAACAAGTGCAGAAGCATTCCTTAAAGTAACTACATTAAAGATTGTTGCACTTGGACTTATCGCATTCTGTGTAGGTACAGCAGCAGGAGTACTTTTCGGAAAAGTTATGTGTAAGGTTACACACGGAAAGGTAAACCCACTGATTGGTTCAGCAGGTGTATCAGCCGTTCCTATGGCTGCCAGAGTTTCACAGAAGGTCGGTGCGGAGGCAGATCCGACAAACTTCCTTCTCATGCATGCGATGGGACCAAATGTTGCCGGTGTTATCGGTACTGCGGTTGCTGCCGGTGTATTTATGGCAATATTCGGAATTTAAACACTAATGTATTCTTGGAATCTTCTGAACGAAGAATTTCAAGATGGATTTTTGATATACAATGACATTTTTACAGTGCGTACACGGTGTGTACGACGAGAAAATGGAAACATTATATCGGAAATCCAGCCGAAATGACTCGTTTTGAGAAGATACCGAGAGTATATACTAAAATATAGGAGGATTATCATGGCAGATTTAGAAAAGAAACCATTAAAGATTACGGAAACAGTTCTCCGTGATGCGCATCAGTCTCTTATTGCTACTCGTATGACAACAGAGCAGATGCTTCCAATAGTAGATAAAATGGATCAGGTAGGCTACCATGCAGTAGAGTGCTGGGGTGGTGCAACATTTGATGCTTCACTTCGTTTCCTTAAGGAAGATCCATGGGAGAGACTTCGCAAATTAAGAGCCGGATTTAAAAATACAAAACTTCAGATGTTATTCAGAGGTCAGAACATCTTAGGTTATAATCATTACGCAGATGATGTTGTAGAATATTTCGTACAGAAATCAATCGCAAACGGTATTGACATTATCCGTATTTTTGACTGTCTTAACGACCTTAGAAACCTTAAGACAGCAGTTAATGCAGCAAACAAAGAAAATGGTCATGCACAGATTGCACTTTCTTATACATTAGGTGATGCTTATACACTTGATTATTGGAAAGATATGGCAAAACAGATTGAGGATATGGGTGCTAAATCACTTTGTATTAAAGATATGGCTGGTCTTTTAGTTCCGGCAAAGGCTACAGAGCTTGTTCAGGCACTTAAAGAGTCAGTAAGTATTCCAATCGATCTTCATACACATTACACATCAGGTGTTGCTTCAATGACTTACATGAAAGCCGTAGAAG
>ERZ824598.559-NODE-559-length-59426-cov-19.350811_pt1 | contig 59426 bp, 57 predicted proteins | sample MGYA00519934_ERZ824598 | MGnify/ENA primary metagenome ERZ824598 (study PRJEB31778, sample SAMEA3449177) | human gut metagenome | biome: human gut; feature: human-associated habitat; material: faeces | place: United Kingdom | collected 2010/2012 ...
TGACCCTCTCTTTGGAAACTCCGCTTAGTGGCTTCCACCCCTAAGAACCCGGAGCGGGAAATGACCCTCTCCCTGCACCCTCCGATTAAGGCTCTGCCCTAATAACCCGAAGTGAAACTCAAAATGACAGACAAGCCCTATGGCACAGAAGACATCCATCAACATCAAGCCGTGCAACATCGGCAGCAGCGAAGCGCATAACAGGCGGACAGCGGAATATCTCGCCAATATCCGCAAGGAGAAGTTCTATATCCGTACTGACCTCATGGTGAAAAACGAAACATGGGTATCACCTGATTTCAGTGAAGCCACGCTCACCGACCGCTACAATCAGATAGCCGCAATGGTCAAGGAAAAGACAGGTCGGGCAATGCAGACCAAAGACCGGGAACGGGTGAACAAGAAGACAGGAAAGGTGACCATAGTCCGTGGCAGCACACCGCTCAAGGAGGGTGTAGTCGTCATCAAGGACGACACCACGATGGAGCAGCTGCAAAAATTCTGCAAGGTGTGTAACGAGCGTTGGGGTGTCACAGCCCTACAAGTGTTTATCCACCGTGACGAGGGGCATTACGGAATACCCGGCGACAATGCCACATGGAAGCCCAACCTACACGCCCATATCGTGTGGGACTGGATGAACCACGATACGGGCAAGTCCTGCAAACTGGACGAGAAAGCCATGAGTGAGATGCAGACGGTTTTGGCTGAGTGTCTTGATATGGAAAGGGGCACCTCAAAGGAGGTGACGGGCAAGGAACATCTGGAGCGCACGGACTTCATCATCGCCAAGCAGAAACAGGAAGCGGAACAGGCGAAAGCCGCAAGGCAAGCAGCCATCGCCGCCAAGGAGGAAGCCGAAGCGGAACTTTTATTCGTGGAGGGCGAGAACAAGGCGAAAGAGCAATACCGCCTTTCCCTTGACAGCGAGATTGCCGAAAAGGAGAAGCAGTTGAAAGACGAGCGAAAGGCGAAAGTGGACAGCATACTGGACAGCGTTGGCAACCTTGTGGGGGTCGGCAAGTCCGCAGCGGTCGAAAAGGAAAACGCCAAACTCAAAGCCGAGAACGAGCGCATGAAGAAAGCCTTTGCCGAAGCTGTAAAGGACAAGGTGGAAGAACGGACAAAGGCATTGGTCGCAGAAAAACAGAAAGCCGAAACGGAGCGTGACAGGGCTTTGGTGCAGAGCCGTTCATTTGCCATTGAAAGGGACAAGGCGGTACGGCAGCTTCAGGAGCAAAAGGACGGCGAGCGGCAGCGCATCAGCCAAGCGGTGAGCCAAGCCACGGCGGAGAAAGACAAGACTATCCGCCTGTTGCAGAGTACGCTGAAAGCGAGCAGGCATATCCTAAGCCTGTTTGCGGATATGCTCTACAAGGCAAGCGAGGTTTTCAGGCGAGCTATAGATGCGATTATCCATTTCGGCACGGAGCAGCATAAATCCATCTTCGCCCCGTCCGAAGCCGCCGACATCAAGAACGTGATGCAGGAATATGGAGAAACCACCGAACAGCAGAACATGGTCGGCGCATGGCTCTGTGACTATGCGGAGAGCCGACAGCCTTTTGACAAAATAAAACATCGCCATACACTCAAAGAGGTCGGCGATGTGGCGGAGGGTAAGTATGACTGGAAAATCAGTTCTTCACAGAGCAACGGGCTTTCTCGGTGAGATTCTTTTACTTATCCATAATTTCTACTATAGGAACAGTTTTCTCCATTTCGCTACGTGTCGTGTATTTGTACGTACCGATTTGCATTACACATTTACCAGATGGAACATTTATTTTTTGGTCGTCATAATATGAAATTCCCTTATCCGCAAGGAACAAAACGACCATTCCTATATTGGAAATGTCTTCTACCGTAGCCAATGCGCTTCCATCGGGAAGCACTTGCATAACCTCAAATGATTTCACATTGATTTCCTGTTGTGGCTTTTCAAACAAAACAACATTGTTGTCGGAAGGTGTCCCGTTTGCATTTCCTAAAGCAATAAAGAAAAAGAATGCGAACGTAAGAATGATACCTGTTACGACACCGCCCACATAGATTAAAATGGATTTTGTACGTGTACTCATAATTTATCGTTTTGATTTCATTTGGTTTTGTATTTTTTGGAACTCTTCTTTTGTTAAAATGCCCTCTTTCGCCTGTTCCATATTTTCTGCATCCTTGAAGAAAATCCAATGAATGATAGGACTTCCTCCATATAAAGAAGAATAGGCTTGCTGAAAGACCCAACCTCTTTGCACCATATAATTTGCTGCATCTACCATGCTATTGAAGTCAATTTCTTTCCCTTTTTCATCAACAAATTTAAGTTTGCTACTTAAATCTCCCCACATATTGTAAGAAGCCTCTGTACCAAAATCAAAAATGATTTTTAGACCGGATGTAAAACTTTTCTCGATGCCCTTGACCTCGCAATAATATCTTTGTTGGGCATTGGCATGCCCCATAAGCATGATTAGACTAAATGCTAATAACCATTTACTTAATACACGTTTCATAAGCCTTTATATTATGGTTTTACTCTGTTCGAAATAATCTTCAATCTCTTTGACTGCTGTTGCAATGTCTTTTTGTTTAGCACAGCATGCGTATTTATATTGGTCTAAGATAAAATCAAAATTGTTCTTTACTGGCGACTTAATCCAATCATCCGAAGTGAAATTCAAAGCCGCCTTAATTTGTCTTTTTATGGAAAGCAAATCTTGCAAAGAAACATCGTATTTTCTGATAAAAAGAGTTTCGCTAAGACCTCCAACATTAGCCCATGCCCATTTGAAGTAATCTTCGTCTTTACTTTTTATTTCTTCTACATTCATTCCCTTATATTTGCCAAAAGTCAAATTATTATTCGCATCAAGACAATCCCAGCGCAAGGCTTCAACATCTTCAATAAGATTTTCTATTAGTTCCCAATTTCCACATCCACAACAGCCGATAGATTCTTCTTGAGGAGTATCAACTTCTATTTTCCCGTCCGTTAATCTGTACCCAAAGGCTTCACCATATTTCCCTTTAGGAATTACTCTTGTTACCTTATAAGACAGATGATACCATCCATTTCGTCTAACAATGAATGGAGTACCTTTGCCTAAAAACCTCCAAATGTCAAAAATATTTTCGCTTCCCATCGTTCTTGCATTTATATGATTACTTAAATTTAACGAGGTCCTAAAAATTTATCTCCATTAAGATGAATCATATGGTCTGGCATATCAGCAATCCATACTTCCGTTTCCCAAGCCAGCTGTTCGGAAAATTTCTTAAATGTTTGAAAATCAAGAAAAGCAGTCACGTATATTTTCCCAGCAGTGACTCTACTCGTCATAGATTTTATTTCCAATATCCGTTTGGGATCCATTGGCCCAACGGATGTAACTGATTCCACAAAATAAATCCAATTTTTATCTTCACGGTAAAGAACTACATCCGGCATTTTGTCGTGTAAAGTAATCTCAAAACCAAGTTGGGACAACTTATCTACATCTTTTACCATATCTTTTTGGATTGTATCACCAACATATAAACATTCGGAATTAGGTGCAAAACGGGGAGCAAATTCCTCTATAATTGCTTTCTGCAATTGATTATGTTTTCCAGGGCTAAATGTGAAGTCCTTATTGTTTATCTTAACAGGCATCTTCTGCATCTTTTTCTTGGAAGCATAAATATTAGACAAGCTATCATGTCGTGTTAGAAAAAGGGATAAAGAAGCATTTTCTTCACACAAACATCCCTCATTCTCATTCATATCTTGAATCACTTTTAGAAACTCGTTTGTTATACGATAGCGATAATTAGGACTATTCGTTGCTTTCCCATTGTCTTCAATTAAAGCTGCTGTTCTAAATGGATGCATCGCTTGTTTACGAAAAGTCTCCCTTGAATTTTCAGCATATATTACACCATAATTCTCACCAATAAAAGCTATTATATCATGAATCCGAACCCAATCATTTGTTGCCTGAGAACACGGAGTATCCTTTTTTAATTTTGCCATTGCTAACAGAGCTAAACAGCAGAGGGTGCTTTGCTGTTTAGTAGGCATATTTACCTGTTCCAAAAGCTGTTTAGCTAAATCTAATTTATCCATTTGCTTAAAATTTTGTTACAATTCACTACTGACAACTCTTTGTGCATCAAATCCCGACCCATTTCTTCTATTACTGTTCTTTCCGGTATAGGCATCTGATTGATTTCTGTCGAATTTACTTGAGTTGAGCCATTCATTATCCTATAATAGCTATCATAGAGAGTAGAATTCAATAACACATACAATCCATAAGTAACGCATGGCGAATCACACTTTATGAAATTGACCTTGTTTTGCGTACTGATATAATCAAATTGCGAATATTTTTGCTTCAAGTATATGCCACATTGCAATCTTCTTTCTTCTTCTTTTGAGGTGAATCGCTTTACTAATAGGTAATCGCTATTTTTTTGCAAAAAACCGTTTCTTTCGGTTTTAATCACCTCGCCTTCTTTGCCTAACGGCCACACTACTTTACCTTCCCTAATATGTTGGGAATAAAGCAGTGGATAAGCCCCCTCTTCAAGTTTATCTCTAAGGACTTCTTTTGTTCTAAAATCCACAATGATACCAGTTTGCATTTTCAATCCGATTTCAGGAAGCGTTCTGTGGAAATTATTTATCACATGAAGCACGTTTGCATCATCCTCATTTGTAACAAGATAAACAAACTGGTTTTTTGCAACAACCGTATCATATGAGGTCTTAAAATGCTTAATATCTGAAAAATCTGATGTGGATGATGTTGTTATGTTGATTGATTCTGGAGCAACTGTTGTTTTCCGAATTTTTATAATAATTGTTTCTTGTAAAACAGATTCTCCATTAAACACTTTATCACGGCTATCAAAAAGATGAATGTCCGTAATTACACAATTATCAAATAAATACTCTCTAAATTTTTTGAAATATGCACCTGATGTCCAAGAACGTGGAACAATATATACCAATTCTTGTCCCTGCTTCAAATTATAGATACCCATTGCCCAAAATAAGAAATACAAGTTAGGCGCACCATGACATACACTTGGCATGGCTTTAGCTTCGTTTGCATCTTTAAGTATTTTCAAATACGGAGGATTCCCTATAACATAATCGTAAATATTCTCATTGTCTTGAAATAATGAATTTATGCCAAATGGCTGTGATGTTATATAGTTCTCATTCTTAATTATATATGAAACGTCTGCCTGTTCCATAATAACAGACATATTCTTTTCCAATAATGGTAAGACTATATTGTCTGTTTCATAGCAGGTAATATGTATATGCCCTTGATACCCGTTTTCAACCAATCGCTGAACAACGGCAGCAGAAAGAATGCCAGTTCCCGCACCGGCATCCAATATTTCAATATTAGGTTTAGACAAATCAAAGTTGAACAAAGCGGCCATAAATTTAGCTGTAGTCAAATTCGTAAAGAATTGCCCATACTTTTTCCGTTTGTCTTTCGGTACTGAAGCAATAAAGCTATCAGTATTCTCAATAATCTGACCTAACATATTATTTCTCATCCTTTGTATTATCGGCTATCAAGTCCTTAAGTTCTACAGATAACAACTGAGCTATTACGTATAGTGTCGCAAGATTTGGCTGTTGCCTATTGCAGCAATAAGCATTAACAGTACTGAAACTCTTACCCAGTTTTTTTGAAAGCCATGTTTGGCTGATACCTTTGTCTTCCAATATACTCTTTATGCAATTTAGCTTCATATTTTTATTGTGTATAGCACTGCAAATTTACTATTTATATTTTAAGCAACCAAAAATGCTGTATGCTTATTTTAGCTTTATACTTGATTAAGAACACATCTATCTTGTTTTAATTGTACCTTTATTGTTTCACATATTGGATAATACGCTTGTTTTCAAAAGGAAGTAATAATTCCCCGACAAGTCCTCTGCTGTTTTGCCCCCGTTCCGACAGACCTGCGGCAAAAGATAAAAATGCCTGCCGATTGTTAAGTTTTTGTTAAATTTTCATCCTCATACGCATCTTTTTCCTACACGTTCTTTCCCTCAAAAACAGCTTTTTTACCTCATTTATACATAAGCAAATTTTTGTACCTTTATTTTCTTATATTGTTGATATTCAGCGACAAAAACTCTCTCATATGTATTCCACATGAATAGCGTAGTCCGTCAGATGTGGGAGCAAAATACCGATGTTGTTATGGTCGATACAGGTAACTCTTACGAGGGTCTATGTGAATATGTTGGAGGTAAGTATATCAGCTATACAGAAGAGCATCCCATCACCATGAATCCATTCCGCATCAAGCGTGAGGAGTTGAACGTGGAAAAGACTGGCTTCCTGAAGAACCTTATCATGCTGATATGGAAAGGTACGCAAGGAACTGTCACTAAGACGGAGGAAAGACTTATTGAGCAAGTCATCACGGAATACTATGATGTCTATTTCAACGGCTTCAATGGCTTTACTCCACCCCAACGTGAAGACTTACGGAAAGGATTGCTCATTGATGACCGAAACAAGAATGTCAATAGTAGGGAAACAGAAGATGAGTGTATGGCACGTATCGAGGCACAGATTGACGATATAGAAGGCCGAAGAAAACAACTTCCTGTAACTGAACTGTCATTCAACTCCTTCTATGAGTTCAGTGTGCAGCGTATTCCCGACATCTGTCAGGAAAACCAGATTCAGGGCATCGACATCAGTACCTATCGCTATATGATGAAGGACTTTTATCGAGGCGGCAACCACGATAAAACCTTGAATGAAGACCTTGATTCGACTTTGTTTGACGAGACTTTCATTGTCTTTGAGATTGACTCCATCAAGGATGATCCACTGCTATTTCCTCTTGTAACGCTTATCATCATGGATGTGTTCATCCAGAAAATGCGTATCAAGAAGAACCGTAAGGTGCTCGTCATTGAAGAGGCGTGGAAAGCCATTGCCAGCCCAATGATGGCAGAATACATCAAGTACCTCTACAAGACGGCACGTAAGTTCTGGGCAAGCGTTGGTGTGGTAACACAGGAAATTCAGGATATTGTTGGCAGTCCCATTGTGAAGGAAGCCATCATCAACAACTCAGATGTGGTGATGTTGCTTGACCAGAGCAAGTTCCGTGAGAGATTTGATGAAATCAAGGCTATCCTTGGTTTGACAGATGTTGACTGCAAGAAGATTTTCACCATCAACCGACTGGAGAACAAGGAAGGACGTAGTTTCTTCCGCGAAGTCTTCATTCGTCGAGGAAGTGTTGGAGCCGTCTTTGGAGTCGAAGAACCCCATGAGTGCTACATGACTTACACTACTGAACGAGCCGAGAAGGAAGCTTTGAAGCTCTATAAGCGAAATTTGAAATGCAACCATCAGCAAGCAATCGAGGCATATTGCCGTGACTGGGATCGTTCTGGTATCTCGAAATCTTTACCCTTTGCCCAGATGGTCAACCAAGCTGGACATGTACTTAACTTAAAGAAAAAGGAATCAAAATTTGTATAACTATGATTATTAGTAATTTTTCAGCAAACATTAGTACCCTAAACTTCGGTACAGACAAAGAAACGCTGGTTGTCCATGATACTCTTCATGCCAAGGGTATTACAACTATTAGTGAATTGTGCCATCTTTCGAAGAAACACATCGAGGCACTTGGACTTGACCCATCATTCATGGAGCTTCATTTGAAAAAAACGGATTGTCGCTTGCCATGTGTGATAATGAGATCCTCCAACATCAAAGAATAGCGTCAGAATTGTTGAAAAAGAACGACGAGATGCCTCTTACAAATGAGTCCGATGCAGATATTCAAGCGAAACAAATCATCGGTTCCTTCTATGATTTGGATAAAGATTGGCCTGAACGACATTTTGAACTTGTCAAAAGTTTGTATCTGTCTGACCATTGCATCTTCCGCTCTAAGGAGAAGAAAATGAGAAGGGCTTTCTTCTTAGCGAACAACATCCTTACTCAATATTATGCATTGACCACAGCATCGCTTGAATATCTGAAAAAGGAATAAACGATATGAAGAAGGTCTCTACCATAATAGTATTACTGCTCCTTCTGACAGGAACCATTCCTGTCAGAGGGCAGTACTACAGTGTCAACTTTGATAAGGAAACTGTAGCTAAGATGGTAGCATCCTTCAATACTGAAGCTGCCACAGAGATGTATTATGCAGACCAGATAGCCAAAATACGAGAGCATTATCAGGCTGCAGAGGTAGCTGCTGCTGGCATCTTCACGAGTAAGTTCCTTGACCGCAAGGCATTGACAGACCTTGGACTTTGGACAAGCAGCACAGAGAACTACTACTATCGACGTATTTATCACATGGTTTCGGCTAAGATTATGCCGAAGATTTGGACTGTAGCCGGAATGATGCTCAAAAGTCCCCAAAATGCCTTGTATTGGGGTTCCTACCTCTATAAGGTATGTGATGAAACCAAGAATTTGTGTTATCAGTTCGAGTCTATCGTCACCAACAGCAGTCTGAGCTTCAGAGATATTGCGTTTCTTGAAATCAACGAGCAGCTTAGAGACATCCTGAAGCTTTCAGAACTTGGTGATGTGGATTGGAAAGCCATTCTGGATAATATCGGTGATATACCTGCAAATTTCAACAAAGAGAGTCTTCAGGAAGACCTTGACAACCTCTATGCAATGGGCGTTAACATTGCCACAGCTGGAGCCAACAATCTAATCAACTCCATTCTGGCTAACAGCAACTTTAGTGGCACTATCATGGATAAAACAGCCAGTGTCATAGAAGTTGCTGATAACGTCTATAACCTGTATGAGAACATAACAACCAATACTGGCGGTACTTTACTTAATCTGATTGGTGGCCAGGATGCGGTGGCAAACCTGTTCAATCTATCCAATTATAACGCTACGGCATGGTTGACAGACTATGCTCGTGAAGGAATGGGACAATATTATACCCAGCGTTGGTATATTTATCGTGTGGATAGAGGAAGTGTTAATCTATGCGACTACTACCCTCCTACCGATGATAACAGCATCCTTTATGGAGATCATTGGTATCGCATTGATACCAGAGACGCAAACTTCTATCCCAAAAGCAGCCAATGGGAAGCCATCTTGCAGAACTCCGAAAATCATGCAGGATGGAGCCGTAGCCGTGTCCAGCAGCTGAACAACAGCAATGACGGCTTTTATTACTATATCAACTATTGGAGCAGTGCTTATATTTTGAGCAAGAGCCGAAGCGGACAATATGCTAAAGCTTATGCTTACGAAATCCATGTCACAAAGTCTTGGAATAACACAGAAATCAAATATGAGGATGTCTTTGACTCCTATACGATGGATTTAGCTTCTTTCAAGGCTGGTCTGAATGCTCGTCTTGCAGACTATAATGACAACGAGGATGGTTTCACCTACTACATCGGCTCAGACTCAAAAAAATACTATCAGGCCACTGATGCCCAGAAAATAGCAGGTTGTGAAACTGCCACTATCAGTGTGACCTGCCATGATGGAGCAAAACTTGGAGAGGGTTCAACCAAGTACAAGTGCAGCAGTTGTGGTGGTTCTGTCAATAACCATACCAAACAATGTGCCATGTCCACCACCATCACAGAATCTGGGTTTGACACATCAGAACTTGACAGCAAGATAAGCGAGGCTGAAAGTAAGATTGCCATGCTTCAGTCACAGATAGCTGCATTAGAAGCTCAGAATGCAGACTTAATCAAAAAGATCGCCAATGCAAGTATCAATGATGCTGCCATCTATAGGCAGCAATATAATGCCAACAAAAACCAGATTGCCTCTCTTACATCGGAAAAAAGTAATTGGGAAAGGCTTTTGGCTCAGTACAATCAAGCCAAACAGGAGGCTTTAAATAGTGAGTCTGCCCAAACAGATGACTACTATCGAATACCAGCCATCATGCAGGACTATAAAACAGCTTATAATCTTACATGGAACGGCAGTGGTTCCTGGGAAGGTAACACTTTCGTCCGTACAGCTACCATGCCTAACGTCAATGGAGTTATCACCTTCAGGGCAACAGTCTCGATAGCTCGTGGCCCTAAATATTTCCTTGGCATCAAGATACACCGTGCCATCGTACAGATAGCATGGACACTTACTACAGATTACAGCGACACACAAGTTGTAGCCGTCCTTGACCTCGATCCACAGAAGAGTGATGCGGAAAAAGCTGCTGAGGTAAATGCCAAGATTGCGGAGATTGCCCGTGAATATCCCAATTGTGATACATCTGTGGAATATGCAAAGACAGAGCCTGTAGAGGCTGACGATACGGATGACACATACCATCTTCTTTGGTCAAGCGACCGTCTGGAGATTGCGCGAGACATCGACACTCGCCTGACAAAGATATATGCAGACCTTGTTTCGTTGGAGAAAATGATGCATTACAAGCATTCCATCATTGACATATTGAGGACTATTGCACCATATATCAATGATGAACAAGGCCGCAGACTTACTCTTGTAGAGCAATGCAGGAAGCGTTGGCTCAGACATGCTGCCAATAGCAGCCATTCAGATAGTTATAACGGAAAATACGACGATGAAGATGAATAGAATAATTATCATAGCTATTACGCTCTTGTCATTGTTACCTACCATTTCGAGAGCACAGTTCGGTTTCGATATACCATCCGTCGAAGCCTATATCTATGACCATAAGGAACAGCGTAGTCTTCTGCTTGTCCGTTCTACCCTCGAAGCAAGCAACAAACTGCTGCATGACTATTCAAGTGACGCAAATATCGGCTATAAAGACATCAATGCCCAGCTCGACAGATACACTCGTGCCTTTGATGTCATAGACATATTATATCAGACCTTGCGAACAAGTCTCAATGTCTATAACACTTATGAGACAGTCAGTGACCGTATTGGTGATTATAAGGACATGCTTGAAGATTTCAACAAGAAATGTCTGGAGCGAGGAAACATTGTCAGTACCGATACGCTTATCATCACCATCAATGCCAGAGCTTTGGCAAAGATTGCTGATGAAGGAGACAATTTATATAAGTCTGTGAGTGATTTGGTTCTCTATGCCACAGGAGCTGCTGCCTGTTCTACATCTGACTTAATCTTGGTTCTGAGTAGTATAAACCAGTCCCTCGACAATATAAAGAAACATCTGAACAAAGCCTACTTCGACACATGGAAATACATCCAGGTTCGTATAGGATATTGGAAACGTCAGGTGTATCGTGCTAAGACAAAACAGGAGATTATCGAAGGTGCTTTTGGAAGATGGAAAGGAGCTGGCTACCTCGGATATTAGTTCATAACAGATATTAAATCATCACTTTATGAGAAAATACATAATTTATTTGAAATCAATGACATTCTTACTTGGATTGATAGTAACAATTCAAGTAAAAGCACAGTCTTATGTGACCTACAATCACGATGAAGCCAAGATGAACCAGATAACGGTTCAGGAGATTGGAGCCGGATGCCTTACTCCCGATTTGTACTATTGGGCATTTCACAACAGTTACCGAAACTCAGCTGCATCGAAAAACAAACTGACCTATCGCGCATTGGCAGGAGTCTCTGCCTATCCACAGGTAGAAGATGCAGACTCCATAGAGGCAGCATTAACTAAACGTGCTGAGATTGAAGCCTTGAATATAGCAGACCGCCAGATTGATATTGCCTGGTTAGCTGAAGGGTCAAAGATAACTGATAAGCTAAACGCTTTCCAGACGAATATCAACCGTATTGTCAGTGCCGGTGGTTCCATTCATGACAAAGACAGATGGAATGACTACTACCATATCTTTCAATGTGCCATCAAAGCTACTCAGGATGCTTATATGCCCAATGCACAGCGAAAGAAAGAGTATCTTGCCATCTATGCGGACATAACCAAACAGAATGAAACGCTGATAGCTTATCTTGTTCAACTCAACAAGAAAGCGAAAACGGCAAATCTTCTTTCTGCAACATATAACAAGCCAGACCATCGTGCAGCTATTGCTACGGCAGCTCACAATCGTTGGAGGGATGCCGGATGGGGAAATAATGGAGGTAACTCCAATAGTGGTTCAAATACTAATGGCATAATTATCCAAGAATAATATGGCAGACACGAATATCCTTTCAGACTTTGGCATCAACATCCTTGAAGAGGAGATTGATGATGTTATCTTCCAGACCAACGAGTTCCTTTGTGATGCTACTTTCACAGGTTCACAAGAGCCTTTCTGGTGGTTAGCGCATTTTTCTCACTTTTACCATTCGCAAAACATTGACATTCAGCGACATTGTAAAACTTTGTATCGTGATACAAATCCCTGACGGGACAAAAACGGGACAAAACCACTGGAAAATAAAATCAAGAACGCTCTTTGTCGGACATCCCTTACCGTAGATACCTTTTCACGACGCAAAGGTACGATTTTGTCCCGTGAATACCAAGCATAACCCCATAAAATTACTACAAATATGCTGTCAAACAATACTTTCCGAGGAATTGGGCATTTTCAAGAAGATACATCAAATATCGGTACTCCATTTCTGCGATTGGGTGTAAAAGCCCTGTTAAAATCTGTTTTGCAGCTTTTGTACACTATGGCAACTTCACCGCTGTACAATGCACATCGGAAGTGTCCAAGCCGTTTGCCGGTTTTAGTGCTTCCAAATAGATGTTTAATCAACGTGTTATTCAAAAATGCGACATGGGACAATCGCCGGACAATGCGACAATGCAGACTTTGTACAATGCCATAAAATCGCTGATTTTCAAAGAATTAAATGATTATAATTCAGGCAATTATCCCATTCTAATTTATCCGAATTACAAATCAAACCATATACATTTGCGACCGAAATTGATTAACAAGACAATAAAATAGAACGATTATGACGGAAAACAGAAACTCGAAAATGAACCTCGAACAGGAACGCAGGATTATTGAACTCCAAGAACGGGTGAACCGATTGGAGAACCTTTGCTATGCGGCCAAGGATGTATTGAATCTGGAGGAAGCGGCAACCTTTCTCGGCATAGCCAAAAGCACTCTTTACAAGATGACACATGAGAACCACTTGCCCTATTTCAAGCCTTCGGGAAAACTCATCTTCTTTGAGAAGAAAGCCTTGCTTGATTGGGTGCGTGGCGCAAAGTCGAAGTCCGTTGACGAAATCAAGGAGGAAGCAGCCGCCAAGATTCAGGAAATGAACGAAAGGCAGTAAACCATTATCATTCACACTAAAATTAAAGTAAAATGGAAGAGAACAGAAATTTGGAACAGGCCGGAGCAGCTTCGATCGTTTCCACAGGGAAGAAGTACGAGAGTAGAAAACGTGAAACCAGCGGAAAGGATGTGTTGGCCATCCGCTCGTTTTTGGAAAGCCTGAGCGTTTACGAGGCGGACGCATTGCGCGTGAGCATCGCCATCGCTGACGGCAAGGCCACGGCAACAAACATTTCATCGGATGACCGCCTTGCGCTCAACCGCTATCTCAACAGCGGAAAGGACAACGAGCGTATGACTGCGGACAATGCGCAGGAACATCGGCTCAACCGTGCGTTTCAACTGTTGGAACGTGTGTCGGAGTTTTGCGACAAGCGGCAATTAGTCACGGTGAATAGGTCGTTGCTTTCCATCGCCGTGGACGCGACCGACATCAGCCGGGCAGTTACCTCACTTGACAAGCGTCCTGCATCGGGGCAACCGTTCCCTAATAATACTGGCACCAGCGGCGCAGGAAAGTAATTGTATGTAGATTGGAAAATCCAAGTGCCAATGTAAAATCAGACAAGTCTATGGCTGCATCCCGTTCCTTTTCTTCCCTTATTTCGGATTGGAACACTTTTTTGGACGGATGCTGCTTGTCGGCAATACAATTTTCCACTTAGGCATTACACAAAAGGATGAAGCCGTACAGGGTACAACGAAATACTAAACAGGCAATTCCGTACATACACTTGTACGGCTTCATTCCACTCTTACAGCAAAAGCATCACATTTATATCACACTTATAACAACAAAATTTTATGGACAAGGAAAAATACGGTTTCTTGCGCCCGACAGGGATTGAAACATTTGCGTTCATATTCTCCGCAGGAGCATTGCAATGGTTGCACGGGACAACAACGGATGATGACGGCAGGGAAATCGGCAACTTCACATTGTTTGGCGACCTCTTGGCAAGGATGGCTCTTGCGGACGGTACGGCCAAAGGTTTCCACAGACCGCTTATGCTTTCAGTCGGTCAGGCGCAGTATTCCGAGGAACTGCTTTCAACGCAATGGAATATGGGCAGGAAGCGCATCCGCCGCCTGTTGGACGAGTTGGAAAGGCTGGAACTCATAGACACCTACCGTTCAAGGGTTGCATCTGTGATGACATTCCCGTGCCTGTTGCAGTGGATGGCAAAGGATGGCAGCGTAGTTTCCAACCCGTTCATCCACAAACAAAGGGAAAGGACAGAACCGCTCTGAATGGCGGCAAACGGACTGATTGGCTGATTTCCCACTATTCCGTTGTCCCTCTATCCGGCAAACCATCCGGCGCATACAGGGCTTTCCAATGGCTAACGTAAGGGAGGAATGGCGTAAAGCGTCAGCGTTCAGTTGCGAGATATGCCGAGGTATTACCGCCTTCGGACGATATTACCACGACACTCTCTGGGCGGTCTGACAGCCCGTTGTCCTTGCCGCTCGCAGGCTCGCACCATCCCTTTTGTAGATACCGTTTTACGATTATTTCAGCGACATTAGTTATGGCACATAAAGAAGATGCTTCCAAGCAGCAATCCGGACAGGAGAAGCCCGTTACAAGGCGTGACAAGGTGGTTGTCACCAAAGTCACGGAACAGGAGCTTGCACAAATCAAGAGTTCCGCCGACCAATGCGGTATGACACGCAGTGACTTCATCCGTGCAAGGGCACTCGGCTACAAACCAAGATTGAGGCTTTCCAATGCGGCATTGGATGGTTTGCGGCAGCTTGCGGCTTGCAGGACGGACATGGTGAACTTTGCCAATGCTTTGCATGGGTTAAGTGACAATGAGAAGATACGCCTTTTCCGCCAACAGCCGACCATGCTTGAATGGTACGAGAAAGTGGCGTATATCACGAACCGTGTCACCGACTTCTTGCAGTCCGCACAGACGGCCAACAGTTATCCGGCAGGGACAACAAATGAAGAAGCGAAGGAGGACGGAGCATGATAGCCAAGGCAAAGGCCGTAGCCCACGGTATAAGGGCGATGCTGTATGTGTCGGGTGAATCGAGAAACAAGAAACACCCCGAAAGGATTACCCGTATCTGTGACAACTTCATGTCGCAAGGCATGGACGCGACAGGCATTTTTACGGAAATGAAGTTCGCCGCGATGAACCACCCGAATATCAGGAACAATGTCATCCGCATGGAGATAAGCCCGGCGATGGAGCATACCAAGGACTTCACTTTGGAGGATTGGCAGCAACTGTGGCAGGATTTCGCCGCCGCTTTCGACATTCAGGAAATCCGCGACAAGTACGGCAAGGTAGTTTCCAGCAGGACGAACATATCAGGCAGCAAATCATCCGTGTGGCTGCATGAGGAATCTAAGAGTGGCATACCGCACCTTCATGCCATCATCAGCCGCGTGGACGAGGACGGGAACATCAACAATGACCATGCCATACACCTGCGCGCACAACGGGCGGCGGAAATGATTGCAAGGCAAAGGAGATGGACTACAGCCATGCACATACATGAAACGAACATACCCCAAGTAAGTACCGACTGTATGGAAGCCTTGCGCGAGCTTGACAGATGGTCATGGGACGGTTACAAGGAACGGCTTGCCGCCAAAGGTTACGAGCTATATCTGCGTAAGGATAAGAAAGATGTCATTCGTGGTTATGTGCTTCTTAAAGGTAACACGAAATTCAAGGCATCGGAACTTGGTAAGGGGCGCAATCTGACCGCATCACATATCAAGCAGACATGGGAGAAACTGCATCAAGACAAGGCGCAACAAGTCCGCACTGCTACCAAACAGCCTGTTTTACCGACGCCGTCCGTTCCCAATGGTACGCAACAAAAGCCACAGCCTGTTATACGGCAAAGTAATCCTATATTCGAGGGCTACACGACCTATAAGCCGAACAGCCAACCTACGGAGTTTGATTATGACGGCAAGGCCTACAAGCGTTATCTCCCTGACAAGGTGCTTGACTTCTTCAATGATGAGTTCGACTACCGGGAACTGGCCAACTGGCAGGATTTGCAGAACTTGGCTATGGCTTACTTCACCCTTATAGCATCCCCCTATGAGGTGACATCAGGTGGAGGTGGTGGCGGCTCTCAGTCAGACCTCAAATGGGGACGCGACCCGAAAGAGGATGAGATTGAGTTTGCCCGAAGATGTGCACAAGCCGCTTCAAACAGAATCGGCAGACATCCCAAAGGCGGAATAAAACGCAAATGACAAACCTAAAAAACAGTAATGCAATGAAACAACCCGATACGGCGGCTCTCCGTGAGAGGCTTGCCAATTATACACCCGAAGATGAGTTGGAACAGGACAGGCAGGAACTTGAAGGACTGCTTCAGGAAATCAACTGCCAACTAATCGAATTTCGCAATCTGCTGAAAGAAATCAATGCGCTCAAGGAAGAGTTGTATGACATACACGGCAGCTTGAAGCATACCGCCCAACGTGAACGAACTGCCTTCAATGCCTTGGTTGCGGCAAAGGACAGTGCGGACAATATCGTGGACGGCATCAACCGTGCCATTGTCAAGGCGGAACAGCACACCGTCATCCATGCCAAAATCGGCACCGGTGAACTGGCGAAAGTACATCAATGCACAGCCAAACACATCAAGGCCGAAGAAGAGCTGTTGGAGAAGCACAGCATCAAAATGGCCAAACACCTCCAAAGCAATGAAGGCATTTGGCTTTCCAACCGTTGGCTAATACTCGTTGTGATAGTTTTGGCTATCAGTTATCTCGCCGTAATCTTATGGGCTATATTCAGAAGATGAATACAACTTCTACTTTCCCAATGATTTGAACATTTTGGAAATGCAACGTTTCTTTTGTTCCATGTTAGGATGGACGTAAAGGTTGAGCGTGGTTGAAATGTTGGAGTGACCCAACAATACGCTGACAGTTTTATAGTCGCATCCGGCTTCAATGCAACGGGTGGCAAAGCTATGACGTAAGCCGTGATATTTCAGTTTGGGGATGTCGAGCTTCACCATCAAACCATTGTAATAGTTGCGATATGTGCGTGGCTCTGTTGGACGTTCATCGTTGGTAAGCACATAGAAATCTTCATTGACTACCTTTTTCAACGGTTTAATCATAGCCAACAATTCCTTGCTCATAGGAATTTCGCGGCAGGAGTTTTTGGTTTTAGGCGTGTTGATGATAAGTTCTGTATGCTTTTTCTCTCCCTCAATGATATAGATGCGCTCAATGGTGCGACTTACTGTTATTGTGCCGTCCGTTACATTGATGTCGCTCCACTTCAATGCGCAAATTTCTCCGATGCGCAGCCCGGTACTAAGACTGATATAGATGCCAAGCCCGGTAAAAGTGAAGTGACTTTGGATGTAGTTCAGAATCTTTCGGTGATTGGCAACAGACAGCACTTCCAGTTCCTTGTTGGTGGAGGTCGTGGGGTACTTTATATCCCATTCATAATAGGTCATCCACTCATTTTTGACCCCAAATTTCATTACCATTTTAAGGACTATCAGAATGTCCTTGACTGTTTTAACGCTCAAACCACGTTCCAACTTTTGCAAGACGAAAGCCTGCACCTCCTGTTCGTGAAGCGAATCACCATCTCCGAAATAAGGAAGAACGTGGTTCTCCAAGATTAACACATAAGCCGCCATCGTGGACTGCTTCACATAAGGGCGCTTGTATTCTTTCCAAGCCGCCGCAATTTCTCTAACTGTTTTATGAATCATGATTTCTAAATAATTGGTTCTTATAATTAGAGAAATATAGTGTGCGATGTTCCGGCTTTGCGATTCCCGGAGTTTAGTGGTGAATGGAAGAAATTAAGATTGAGTGATTTCGCCACTAAGATTACGAAGAAAAATAAAGGAAATATAGTTAAGAATGTTCTGTGTAATTCAGCAAACTTAGGTCTTGTTCCGCAAGGTAATTACTTCGATAGAGAAATTGCAAATACGGAAAATACTGATGGGTATTATGTTATATGCAATGGTGACTTTGTTTACAATCCAAGAAAATCAACCGCAGCTCCATTTGGTCCTGTTAATATCTATGAGGGGGAAGATGCAGGAATAATATCACCCTTATACCTTTGTTTTTCTGTACATAACATATTCCCTAAATTCCTTTATTATCGTTTTAAGAGTTCTGCTTGGCATTCATATGTATATTCTCATGGTGATTCTGGGGTTAGATTTGACCGAGTAAGCATTAAAGATGACGTGTTTTTTGATATGCCAATATATAAACCAGCGCAAGATGAGCAAATTAAAATTGCAACTTTATTACAGTTAATAGATGACCGTATTTCAACACAGAACAAAATCATTGAGAAGTTAGAAACCTTAATTAAGGGGATTGTTGAATTGGCCTTTAGTCATGCTGCAACATCTAACACACTTGGATGTTATATCACACAGATTTCGCAACGTAATAAAATTGGCAAGAACTTACCCGTGCTGTCCGTAAGCAATAAACATGGTTTTGTTGAACAGTCAGAACAGTTTGAAGATAGGATTATTGCGAGTGATGATACAAGCAATTACAAAATAGTAAGTATCAATGATTTTGCATTTAACCCAGCACGAATAAATGTCGGTTCTATTGCACGGCTTAAAGACAAAGAGTGCGGAATTGTAAGTCCAATGTATATTTGTTTCCGCACATCGAAAGATATTTTGCCTGAATATCTTGAATTGTTTTTCAAAACAGTCATGTTCTCATTTGAAGTTAAGAAACGTTTGGAGGGAAGTGTCCGTTTGTGTCTATCGTATGAAAGTCTATGTGAAATCGTAATCCCTGTTATATCCATAAGAGAACAACATTCTTTGGTGAAAATGGTAACGGCATTCTACTCCAAACTTTGTGTAGAGAAAATCTTTCTACGCAGCTGCCAGTCGCAAAGGCAATACCTACTTTCACAGATGTTCATATAAACATTTGCGATAGTAGATAATGTTTCTGTTGTAGGAGGTAGAACAACAAATGTTTCTCAATATCAATCTTGTTCTCAATGTAAGTGAGTTGCTGCGATATTGTAATTTGCAACTTATAAGGAGGGCAATAGATTTTAGCTTTACCATAATCTTTAAAATAGATGTGTGGTATTGCCATTCCTGTTTTATATGACTCAAAACAAAATTTTTGCAAGGCAAAGTATATGAACTTTAAGCAATAGCCATCTTTTGCTGTTAGACTGTTGAGAGTTCCGATGTAGCTGTATTCTCCAGTCTCATGCTTAACCGTACCAACACCTGAACCATCTTTGATTATCAAAATAGATTCACCGTTTACATCAGGTGCTTCTGTATAACCGCTTATACCCGTTGCACCATAAACAGGGAAAGTTCCAGTTTCTGCAACTTGGCTTTCTTGCAATGTGGATGAATTGCAGGAAAGGCAACTTTTTATAAGTGTATTAGGCTTTTGCGAAGAAATAACAGTTTCGATAATCCCCTTAATTAGTATGTTTCCGTCCTTAATTTGACACAAAGTATGACAAAATGACGGCTATTACTCTTTTTCTGACATATTGTTCCCTCCTTTTATTCTTTGGCATATCTATTGTTCTTTTGTAAATGTTTAATATTAAATTTTTAAGATATGGCAAAAAAGAAAGTATATGTATGTTTTGACTATGACAGAGATAAACATTACAAATATCTTATGGAGGCATGGGATGCAAATCCTAACTTCGATTTCACATTTAACGACCAGTCTCCGGATGAAATACAATCGAATGATATTTCGGTTATAAAGAGTTGTTTGACGAAAAAAATAAATGCTGCAGCATATACAGTAGTTTTAGCAGGAAAGGATGCAAACAAAACGCACAAAGACTATTTGAAAATAGGTTATAAGAATTGGCAAAACTTTGAAGTTGCCCGTAGCGTAGATAATGGCAATAAATTAATCGTGGTGAAATTACCAGAATACACAGAGGCCCCAGAGGAAGCTTGCGGGCATGGTGCAGAGTGGGTATCAGAATTTAGCCAACAAAAAATCATCAATGCGCTCAATATTGCAGCACAAAAATAATAAATGAAATCAGAAGAGAACTATTACGATCATTATAAAGATAGTTTTGAGCAACAAAAGAACTACATACACAAACGAGACCGCTATACCATTGCTTTATTGGCAATGGTATCGGTTTTGTGTTTAAAAGTTGTTGATATTGAGGATGTAAATAGAAATATCAATATTATAATATCACAATATATCGGTAACATAAATATAGATATCAAATACATTGGCGTTGCTCTGTCTTATATTTACCTTTGGTTGATAATACAGTATTATCAAGTTTGCCTTACCATTGAAAAAATGTACAATTATATTCATGGTATAGAGGAAATATTGTCAATAGATGGGTATAAAATAGAACGAGAAGGGGTTAATTATCTTAAATCATATCCTTGGCTGAAATCTCTTACCCATAGAATATACGTTCTCTTATTTCCAGTCATTTTTATTTCCATAGCCTTTATTTGCGCAAAAAAAGAATGTACATATTTGATTGAGAACGGAAGGAATTTTCCATCAATAATATCCTTAGTCGCATATATTATCAGCATCTTGATGTCTCTATTATATCTATCTAATAGATGGTGTCACGAAGAATTTTTTTCAAAGAAATCATATCCCAACATTAAATGGTGGAAACGCATAATATATTATTTAGGAATTAAGAAACTTCCATAATTCATTTGTGTTTTACAATCCTTAATTCAGGCGATTATTTATAAGGCAAAGATGGATGGAATAAGCAAGGGTACGTGGCGAAGAATAGACCTATGTAAGGTTTTGCAAGAGCGGAATGAGAAGAATGTTGATGGAAGAACCATTTGTTCTGTTTCTGTCAGCCAAGGGGTTGTGAATCAAATTGAATATCTTGGACGCTCTTTTGCGGCGAAACAGACGAGCCATTATAATGTTGTCAAATATGGTGATATTGTTTACACGAAAAGTCCAACGGGTGATTTCCCGTATGGTATAATAAAGCGTAGCGACATTAGAGAAGATGTAGCTGTTTCACCTTTGTATGGAGTTTATATTCCTGCAAGTGATAGTATAGGCGTAATTTTGCATTTTTATTTTATGCGACCAAGCAATGCTTTCAACTATCTTCATCCGCTCATACAAAAAGGTGCAAAGAACACTATAAACATAACCAATGGAAGATTTTTGAAAAATTCCGTTCCTCTTCCTATTTCAAAAAGTGAGGCAAACACTATAGCTGGAATCTTGAAAACTATCCAAGCAAAGATTGAGATAGAGAAGAATTTATTGCTATCATACACCAATGAGAAAGAGTATCTGTTACGTCAGATGTTCATATAAACAACTGGCGTAGCAGATAACACTTTTGATTACAAAGCAATCTCATTATCAGTTTTTCAACAATTAGCTTGTCCGAATAGGCTTTGAGGATTGAGTATATTTTACGCTGTTTTTCTATCACAGGGAAAGAAAATCTTTTCTTCATAAAGTCACTTTTCTGCAAATTGAAGCGTGTACTACCTTGTGCCAATGGGTAAACAGCTTTTCTAAATGATTGTGACGAAACATAATAAGCCAAAAATGGAGGATATATCTTAGCATCATTAGTTATATGAATACCAAAGCAAAAACTATTCAGATATAAAGGATAAGTTTCTCCTAAATATACAGCACCCATTCCAACTTCCTCCGGCGTTTCAGAAGATAACGTAAGAAGAATATCTCCATAACGGACAACAGACTGTTGCTCTGCTTTATTGATTTTGACAAAACCGACATCTTTTGAATCAATGATTCGATTCTGATAGACATTCATGTATGTTATGAACGGATAGCCTTCACCAAAATCTTCTGCGCTTTTTCCTGATAACCCCGAATATGATTGTCCAAAGTCGCTAAAAGACAGTATGACTTGTTGTGTTTCTCGTTCAATCAAAGTATCGCACATCGCCTGAATTAAGGATTCATATTTCTCAATGATTTTGTTCTGGGTAGCTATGCGTTCATCTATTAACCTTAGCAAAGTTGCAATCTTTTGCTGTTCGCGCCTGCGTGGCAGTCCAACAAAGACTTCTGAAAAATTCCTCGTATTTATAGAGTATATTTTTGTTCCTTGCGCTATGCGCCGTATTTGATTATGGAATACTGTAGAGGAAAAGCAATAGCCAAGAAATCCTTTAGCTGTTTGTCCATTGTTATTGCGCCCATGAATTGTGTGAAGTCCGCACACAACTTTTTTGCCGCCTAAGTTGTAAAACTCAACAACTTTAGCGACTTCATTTGTATCTTCTGATGCGTCTGCAAAAGCAACATCACCCTCCTTGCACAATTCATATTTTTTAGGCACATTACCATTTTTGATGCTTGGCAATTTATCCTTTGTCAAATCTATCAAAGTAGGAAGTCCAACGTGGATTAAGCCGTAGTGTAGGTTATATGGCTCATTTGGCTCGTATTCTAATTGTTCCCAGCTAAGAGAATTAGTAGAATAGAAATCAAGCAAGTCTGAAACTTTAATACGTTTCCACTCGTCCGTAAACTCCGGGAATCTCAAAGCCGGAACATTAAGGACTTTCTTATCTTTATTATCTGCCATAGTCATCATTCTTTAATTTTGTTGATAAGTTCGGTTGCCGTGATGTCACGCATCAAAGTGAAGCCAAACCACTTTTTACCTAAATCTTTGATGGATGCTCCGATGTGATACACTTCATCGTCAATGAGCAAGAAGCGGTCGTGCGCTTTGTTGAATTGCTTTATCTCAATGAGTGGATATTGGGCATTGTGTCGGTCAACATCCAACTGGAACTGGCTGCTAATACGTTGTGTGTAGATGGTTGCCGTCACTCCGTTTTCCCTTTTGTCTAGCAACGTAAGCACGGTGTCATCCACATAGTTGTCAATAAGCACGATTGAACGTTTGGCTTTTCGCATCAAATCAGACACGAAACGGTAAGCGTCAAACACTTGCCCGTCATAGAATATTCCCTGTACAGGTGGAATGTTTGCATCCAACCGCTTAAAAACCTCGTCGATGCGTTTGTCCGTCACCTCTTGATGCTGCTTCATTTCAAGCTGATGATATTCTATTGTTTCAAGCCGTTGGAATAATTGAGAATTAGTGATGATGAAACGGCGCATGGACACAAAGGCACGCATAATGCGAATGTTCACTTCTACCGCAGTTTGTGATTTCAAGACAGAACTAAGCATGGCGATACCTTGTTCAGTGAAAGCATAAGGCAATCTTCTGTCGCCGCCCCAACTTGAGGTCGCATTTTGCGACTTCAAGATTTCTACTTCCTCCTTATTCAGTTGAAACATGAAGTCATCAGGAAACCGCTCTATATTGCGTTTCACCTGCTCATTAAGACGCTTTGTTTCTACGCCATAGAGCAGAGCTAAATCCCTGTCAATAATGACTTGCTGGCCTCTGATTACACGAATCATTGGTTGTATGTCAATAGCTTTTGGCAACTGGTCGCAATTCGCGACCGGTTCATTCGCCTTGCCCTCTATCTTTTCCATTTCTTTAGTCATGCCTATACAGCTTGATGTCACAAATTGCGACTTCAAATGTTACAATCAAAATTATATAATTCCCAACTCTTTCAAATACACATCAATCTCCTTATCCAATTCGGCACGTTTGGCTTCCAGCTCCTTGATTTCAGACATTACCGCTTTGATGTCAATCGGTTCTTCTTCCTCAAAGGTGTCAACGTAACGAGGAATATTCAAGTTATAGTCATTATCGGCTATCTCTTGCAGCGTGGCAAAGTGACTGTACTTTTCTATTTCCTTACGGTCGCGGTAGGTTTCGACTATCTTTTGAATATGTTGCGGACGGAGCTTGTTTTGGGTCTTGACCTTTTCAAACTCCTTGCTTGCGTCAATAAACAAGATGTTATCATCCTCCTTACGGCATTTCTTCATCACAAGGATGCAGGTAGGTATGCTTGTACCATAGAAAATGTTGGCTGGCAAACCGATGATGGCATCAATGTAATTTTTCTTTTCGATAAGGAAACGGCGGATTACGCCCTCGGCATTACCACGGAACAAAACGCCATGAGGTGCAACGCAAGCCATTGTGCCGCCCTCATTCAAGTGGTATATCATGTGGAGGATGAAAGCGTAATCGGCGGTTTTCTTCGGTGCAAGTCGTCCAGCCTTGCTGAAACGGTCATCGTTGTTGAACTTATCGGCTGCACTCCATTCTGCGGAGAACGGAGGATTAGCCACTACCGCATCGAATTGCTTATCACCAAAGGCATCCCATTCCAACGTATCACCGTTCTCTATCTTGAAATTGCTGAACTTAATGCCATGCAACAGCATATTCATTCGGGCAAGGTTGTAAGTTGTCGGGTTCTTTTCCTGCCCATAAATATCCACGGCATGACCCACCTTTGCCGCACGAAGAAGCAACGAGCCGCTACCGCAAGTCGGGTCGTACACATTCCGAAGCCGCGCATGACCAATAGATACGATTTCTGCCAATATCTGACTGACTTCCTGTGGCGTGTAGAACTCCCCGGCTTTCTTTCCGGCTCCAGCGGCAAACTGGCCAATCATATACTCGTAGGCATCGCCAAGAATGTCTATTTCTTCCGATGCCTCCACACCAAACTTTATATCGTCCAAAGCCAACAATACATTACTGACGAGGGTATTTTTGTCATCAGCCGTCTTGCCTAATTTCGGTGAAGCGAGGTCAATATCAGAGAACAGACCTCCAAAATCTTCCTCACTGTCATGTCCCAATGTGCTATCCTCGATGCGCTTCAACGAGCGTTCAAGAATGGGCAATATATTCTCTTTCTTCTTTATTCGGTCTATTACCGATGAAAAAAGGTAAGTCGGTTCGATAAAGTAGCCGACACCCTCCAAGCATTGCTTCTTCAGTTCCTCTTGCAGTTCGGCGGCATCCTCGCCCTCCATAGTCCACAATTCTTTGAATGACACTTCATCATCCACCAAAGCATTGTTGGCGTATGCCTCTATCTTCTCCGAAAGGTATTTGTAGAAGATGAAGCCCAAAGTGAAATACATGAAATCACTGGCCGACATATTACCGCGCAACTTATTGGCCACTTCCCAAAGTTGGTCACGGAGTTTCTGTTGTAATTCTTCGCTCATATTTATTTTAGTATCTCTTTAACTACTTGTTTTATTCTTATGCACATGTCACAAAGCCATGCACAGCCTCTATTCCAATTATCTTTGTCATTCATATCTCCCATAGAATGAAGGACTAAGAAACGACTTGACTTTTTGTTATCATTCAAACGCCATTCGATTTCATTTTGGTCTGATATACCTAAAATCTTGGTGACAAGTTCTTCATTAGCCTTGAATTTTGCAATAATTTCTTTGTCTTCGTGAACATACAATCCTGCAGATAGACTGTTATTTTTAGTATTCAATGTCATGCAAAGATGATATGCGGATGACCCCATCCCAAGGTCATACCAATGCTGAGCTTGCGGCTTTCGTAATTTGAAATTCTTCATAAAAGCAGAATATTTGGGAGCTTCATTGTTGAATTGTTCCCAAAAAGCGAGTTGCAGACTTTCAGTTTCCGAAAGTCCAGCAGTCTTTTTCATAGCCTTTGCCCAATTATTGGGGCGTTCTACGATATTGAACTTAGGAGCTGGTTCAGAATCGTTGATTTTCCATAATTCAATCTCTATTAGGAAAAACTCAAATTTGTCATCTGTATGTTGATTCAGCCATTCTATGGCTTGTTTATGCTCGTCACGTGCTTTCTTGACAATCCAAATAATCACCTCCGCATCTTTACCCGAAGCATACGTAATAATCTTACCCAAATGGTCGTGATTAGTTTCTTCCAGTTGGTTCTCTATGATAATTCGCCGCCCTGTCCCTTCCTCTGTAGCGTACAGGTCAACACTAAAATCGCCTACATTGGATTCCTGTTCTTCGACAACTATATCTATGCCCACCGCTTCACTAAGAATCTCTAAATTTTCTTCTTTGGCCAGCCAAGGAGTGAAATCCTTAGCTTCGTGCTTCCAAACAGAGCGGAGGTCTGTTACTTGTTCTAATTTGCCTAACTTCATTGTTGAGATTTTATTGGTTACAACCGTTTCATTTTCTTACAACCATACAGCTCTATATCTTTGTTCTCCGTACAATGAGAGCATATTACATCTGGCACAATATGGGATGGTGCATTTATGGGTTGACGTGCCCACATGGATTCACCATCTATTTTCCACCACTCGTTAATTACATATACATTTTGGCTTGAATAATAGAAATTTGTTGCATTAAGTAGATTCTGCTCTCCAAGCTCTTCAGCCAAATATGCTGTAATAGTCTTTTCTACTAACATTATTTGGCTTCTTGTAGGATGTTTGATGTTGGATATACGACCTACATAAATTGAGTTCAAACGCTCTTTTATCTCGGCGATATGGTGCCCTTTATCACAAAGTCTTTTATATACGTTCCGTGTGGATTCCCCGCAATAATAGACTTCACGTGACTTTGCGTATTTTAATTTGCCATGTAGTAAATATAAAGAACACTTGAATGATTGTTCTTTTTCCCATAATCTTTCTTCCTCTGAAGTAGTAAATGGGCCATACCACTTTACAAGAAAAACATTTTCGTCCATAATTTAATCCCAACTAAAAGTTCTGATAATACTGCGCAACCTATCCATTATCCTTGTCAAAGCCTTTCGTGTCTTAATCAGTCCGAGGTGCTTCTCTTTGAGAGCCTTTTGTATGATTTCCGGCTGCTCTTTTTGCAGGTAGTCATATTCTTTCAAGTAATGGTCGAGTACATCAGAAGAAAGTCCCTCGTCCTGTGCCAAAGAGTTCACGGCCTTTTCGCGCTCGGTCGTGATATAGTTATTCAATCGTTCTTCCAGTTCACTTGTACCGTCCGCCTTTTGCCGCTGCATCATGAAGTTCTCCTTATCATCATCCACATTCTTTTGGATGAAGCCGTCAATGAGTTTCGCCTTGTTACGCATTTCGGCATCCTTTATCATCGTGTCAATGATGTTCTTGCGCCGCTCTGCATAGTCATTGCTATACGGGTCAAGGTTGGCAATCAGTTCAAGGATATAAGCTACATTGATAATGTCGCTGTGCAGGAGTTCAAGGCAGAAATCCACATCCTCCAACCTTTCATCACCCGGCGTTTCATCATTCCACGGCTTGGTGGGTGAAACAGTGTCAACTAAGATAAACGTATCGTGAATATCAAGGTACTTGCTTCGGAAGTCCATGAACTGCTGTTCGGTCATGCCGAGGTCGTCCGCATCATCGCTGTAATCCTCGTATATCTGAATTTCTGCATGTTTACGAATAATGTCGCGGAAAGCCAGCACAAAGTCTTTCTTGTCCTTTTCACTCTGCAATAGGTCTATGCTGCTTGGCTCCGGGTATTTCTGCAAAAAGTCAGTTGCCAACTGCTGGTATTCCTTTTTTACTTCCTCAAACGGAGGACGTACTATTTCTTCGGGATTGTTGGAGTTGCTGAAAAGCCTGATGGCCGTATCAACATTGCTTTTCAAATCACGGAAGCATATAATTTTACCGAAACGCTTTTTCTCATTCAGCACACGATTAGTACGGCTGAATGCTTGCAGTAATCCGTGATACTCCAAGTTCTTATCCACATAGAGCGTATTGAGCTTTTTGCTGTCAAAGCCCGTAAGGAACATACCCACGACAAGGCAGAGGTCAAGCGGTTTCATATCCGCCCGTTTCTTTTTCATGCGTAGGTTGATGTCATCGTAGTAGGCGCGGAAATTCTCGGTCGTGAACGCTGTGCCGAACATTTCATTGTAGTCATCCATGATGGCTTGCAGTTCGTCCGCCTCGCCTGTGCTTTCGCTGACATACTGCCCCGTATTCATTCCCGTCTGTCCATCGTCCTGGCTGCTGTTGGCAGCGTATGTAAATACTGCGCCGATACGGATTTTCGGCTTCAACGACTTGAATATCTTGTAATAGCGGATAAGCATCGGTACGGATTGCACGGCAAACAGAGCATCAAACTCACCGTCAAAGGTTGACTTATTGAAATTATTAAGGATGAATTTGGCTATCTCCTCCATGCGGTTGGCATTGCCCTTTTCCACTTCTTCGCTTCCGTGATAATACTCCACAAGAAAGCCCAGCACGTTTTCATCGGCTATGGCATCCTTGATAAGGTATTGGTGCAGGCAGTTGCCGAATATCTCTTTGGTAGTATGCCCGTTAATGGCATTCTCCGTGAAAATGGGCGTACCCGTGAAGCCGAACACTTGGGCGTTGTCAAAGAACTTCATGATGCGCTTGTGACTTTCTCCGAAGTGGCTTCTGTGGCACTCATCGAATATCATCACGATACGGGAGTGGCGTATGGCTTCAATCTTGTTGCTGTACCACGTCTTGCTGACTGCGGCGTTGAGTTTCTGAATGGTAGTGATGATTATCTTGGAATTGCTGTGCAACCGTTTCACCAACTCGTCCGTATTGTCCGTGCCGTCCACCGCACCCGGCTCAAAGGCTTCATATTCCGATTGGGTTTGGGTGTCGAGGTCGTGGCGGTCAACCACGAACATCACCTTATCCACATCATCCAGTTCGGAAACAAGCTGTGCCGCCTTGAATGAAGTCAATGTCTTTCCGGCTCCTGTTGTATGCCATATATAGCCGTTGTCGTTGGAGTTCTTCACCTTATCCAATATCTTCTCTACAGCATAGAACTGGTACGGACGAAGCACCATCAAGCATTTGTCGCCCTCATGCAGCACGATGTATTTGCCTATGATTTTGCCGAGCGTACATTTCTCCAAGAATGCAGCAGCAAACTTATCCATTTCATTGAACGGCACATTGGCTGCGTCCGTCCAGTTGAACGTGAACTTATAGCCTCCGTTTGGATTGTTGGCGAAATAGCGTGTATTGACACCGTTGGAAATCACGAACAGTTGAATGTAATCAAACAGACCGTGATAAGAAGTTTTGTGATAGCGTTGGATTTGGTCGTATGCTACTCTCAACTCTACACCCCGGCGTTTCAATTCAATCTGTACCAAAGGCAGGCCGTTTATAAGAATGGTCACATCGTAGCGGCATTTCTTTCGGCCTTCCACCGTGATTTGGTTGGAAACCTGAAATTCGTTCTGGCACCACTGTTGACGGTTAAGGAACTCCACCCAGATGCGTTTGCCGTCTGCCGTGTCAAGCGGATAAAGGTCGCGGAGCTTCTTCGCCTTTTCAAAGCGGATGCCTCCCTCAAGGTAGATGAGTATCTTGTCAAATTCCTCATCTGTAAATTCGGTACGACCATGCTCTGCCAATCGCTTACGGTTATGTATCTCCAACTGCCGCTTGAAATTGGCTTGAAGATTCTCTTCCTCGGCAATCTGGACATATTCATAATCCATTTGCTGGAGCGTGGCGATAAGTCCGGCTTCCAATGCCGCTTCACTTTGTATAGACATATTCCTGTTCTGCCTTTTATGCGTTACTCATTATCGTTCAGACTTCTGATAATCTCAATGCCCAATGCGTTTTCTATCTTGCAAATGGTTTCCAACGACATATTCTTTTTGCCTTTCAGCACTTTGGATATGTATTGCTGGGTGCAGTTCATCTTTTCGGCAAGCATCTGTTGCGTCAAGCCGAGTTCCGTCATCCGTTTTGACATGGCGGCGGCAATCAACTGCGAGTATTCCGCCCAATCCTTTTTATCCTGTTTCACATCAGTTTCCTGCCTTACGGCTTCCATAGCCATACGAGGCATTTTATCTGTCGTTGTATTCATTGAAAGATTACCTTATCTTGTCTGGATGCAAAGGTAATACAATTATCCGAGAAAGCACAACCAACGAGTTGTGTTTTTTTGAAAAAATGTTTCTACCACTGCAAATTTGAACTTTATAGGGGGTCGATAAATCATCGACCCCCTAAACAACAATTCAAATACAGGAGGATGTCATTTCAACAACCCCCAGTTTGACTATCATTCAACTTAGAACACGCCATTGGTAAGGCTCATAGCTTCTACCTTTTTCTCCATATTCACCTTTGCGTAAACCTGCGTGGATGCGATGCTCCCATGTCCCAAAATCTTGCTGACCGAGTAAAGTTCCGCACCTGCCGTTATCGCCAACGTTGCCGCCGAATGGCGGCTGCTGTGATAGGTAAAGTCCTTTTCTATCCCTGCCTTGTTTTTGATGCGGCGCAAGTACTTCGCCACGTTGTCGGGCTTCTTCACCAACGGAAAGATGATACCATCCTCCCCGTTTTCGGGTCGTGGCGGAAGCAAGGACAGAGCCAGCGCATTAAGCGGCACAGCAACAGGCCGTTTGGTCTTGTGCTGAATGACCGACACCGTTTGTACACCGTTTACGTCCTTAATGTCGCTCCACCGCAACCGTTGCATGTCGCCGAGCCTAAGCCCCGTCATGCAGGAAAAACCAAAAGCCCTCTGCACAACTTCTTCCATAAAGGTTTGCGGCTCTACGGCAAGAAAGCGTTTCAATTCGTCCGCTGTAAGGTATTCACGGTGCTTGTTCGGCGCATGGAAATGTTCCTCCCTCGTAAGTTCCTGAACGGGATTGAAAGCCATCAGTCCGTCACGCACGGCTTTGTTGAAAATAGCCTTTACCGTTTCTTCAAACAGCACGAGGGTGTAAGCCGCCAACTTGCCACCATTTGCCTTTATCTGCTTTCTGTTGCGGTAATTGCGCATATATCCGAACAGTCCGCTTACCAAATCCCTATCAACGTCTTTCAGCAGGACATCCGTTTTCTTGGCTCGTTTCAAATAAGTCTCAATCCGTCTGCGCACGACATCCTTGTGTTGTATCATCTTTTTACAGTTACCGTTCAGCATGGCACATTGCACATAATCACTGCACCACTGGAGCCAGGTCATGGACTTGGCCGCTTCGTTTTCTTCCCTCTTTTTCTTCTTCGCGAAAGACGGAGGGGTGAGGATGCGCTGCGCCCGTATCTCTTGCGCCTTTCGGTAGGTCTGCCCGTTGAGCATCCTTGCGTTCGGAGCGTCATCGGGTACAAGGTACAGATGCAGGTTCTCTCTTTTGCGGAAGCCCGTTTCGTAGTATTCCAGATACAAGCTGCGGTTTCCGGCTGTCAACATTCTCACTTTGATTTCTACTTTCATAAAATTCTTCTTTTAATCAGTTATACAAACATATTGTTTACGAGGTTCATCGTCTCGATTTTCTTCTTATCCACTATCTTGGCATAGACTTCGGTCATGCGGATGCTACGGTGTCCGAGTATCTTGCTCACCGTGTAAAGGTCTGCGCCGAGGGTCAGCAACATGGTCGCCGCCGTATGCCTGCTGCAATGGTAGGTGATGTGCTTCTGTATTCCGGCCATCTGCATCCATTCGCCCAACACCACTTCCACTGTGGTAGAAGTGATGCGTAACTGGTGAAATACCCTTTCTTCGTCCTTTGACTTTCGGGGCATCCATTTCAAAGCTTCGTTGGAGAGCGGTATCGTCACCGTGTTCTTGGTTTTCACCTGCTGATGCTCGATGTAGAGCGTCTTTCCGTCCGCCGCCTTGTGTATCTCGCTCCATTTCAAGGTCATCATGTCGCTGTACCGTAACCCGGTGAAACAGGAAAACAGAAATGCCTTTTTCACAATGTCGTAGCGGCACGGCGTGGCCATCAGTTGGCGAAGTTCCTCAATTGTCAAGAACTCACGCATGGCGTTCAACTTCTGCGGCTTTTCCTTTGTTTCCAACAGTTTGAATGGATTGCGGTCTATTAGTCCTTCGCTTACGGCCTTGTTTAACGCGGCGGCAAGGCGATTCATGAATATTCGGCAAGTGGTACTGCTCAATGTCTTTTTGCCTTGGTTGAACGTGCATGTTTTCAGAAAGGCGATGAAGCCCTTGCAGAAATCCTTGTCAACCTCTTTTAGGGTGAGGCTTGGTTTGCCTATATATAATAGGTATTGTTCCACCCTTGCCTGCGCGTTCCGCTTCGATCTCATGCTGGCCGGACTTAGGCCGTTTTCCTCGGCAGTGTACTTCGCCACCCATGCGCTGAGCGTCATCCTTGCCTTTTTTACGTCCTCCCAGTTCACAAGACCCTTTTCCTGAATGTCGAGGATGCGTTGCGCCTTAATTTGCTCGGCCAGCTTGCGCGTGTTCCTGTTCTGCAACCTTGCGGCGGCATCCGTTTCAGGCACGAGGTAGAGTTTCAGGCCCTCTTTCTTCCTTGCGCCACGGTAGTACATGTCGAGGTACAGGCTTACATTGCCGTCGTTGAGCCTCTTCTCGCGTATGCGGACAGGCTCCTTAATTTTGATTTCTTTCTTCTTTCGTCCCATTTTCTTTTCTGTGTTATCCGATTTTTGGATTTGTTACTATATTGTTTATCAGTCACTTGCAAGCGTTACAAAGATAATTCACGGCGGGACAAAAACGGGACAAAAAGCGTGCTTTTATATCCCAAATTAGGCAAATATAACTATCCAATCAAAAAACGGCCTCTATTCATAACTAACTATAAATCAGTGATATTTGTCAGATTATGTTAGATATGTTTTCCTATGGTTTTACCCATCTGGAGTAATTGGTGGTTACTGGTGGATATTGCAGATGTGTATGGCTCTTGCAGCACTTTTCTCCATCATTGTAGCAGCAGGAATGGCTTACAAGATGATGGTGAAACATGAACCGCTTGACATCATGAAGCTGTTCAAGCCGCTTGTTATCAGCATCATCCTTTGTTGGTGGTACCCACCTGCAGATACTGGCATGACAAATAGCGGAAGCAGCTGGTGTGTTCTGGACTTTCTTTCCTACATTCCTAACTGCATAGGCTCTTATACTCATGACCTATATGAGGCTGAATCTACTCAGATTGAGGATAAGTTTGCAGAAGTCCAGGAACTCATCTATACAAGAGATACCATGTACACAGCTCTTCAGGCACAGGCTGATGTAGCTCACACTGGTACTTCAGACCCCAATCTTATTGAAAGTACAATGGAACAGGCTGGTGTCGATGAAGTGACGAACATGGAACAGGATGCTTCAAAGCTATGGTTCACGTCTCTTACTGCTGGAGCTGTTGTAGGCATCGATAAGATTATCATGCTGATTGCCTTAATAGTGTTCCGTATCGGTTGGTGGGCTACCATCTACTGCCAGCAGATCCTTTTAGGTATGCTAACGATATTCGGGCCTATTCAATGGGCGTTTTCGCTACTCCCAAAATGGGAAGGTGCTTGGGCGAAATGGCTTATACGCTACCTCACAGTCCATTTCTATGGAGCTTGTCTATACTTCGTGGGCTTGTATTATATTGTATCTAATTGTAAATCAGTATATATACATTATACAAAACACAGCGCGTAACAAATGTGCAACAAAAATCAGAAGAATTGTTGCGCATGATTCCGGGACAATTTAACATATTGGAAAAAATCAGACTTCAAAGTATGAATGTTAAATCTTCGCTTCCCGTCTTGTACATCGAACTGGCATTGAGGGATGCCACAACCGCCATAAATGCGACAACAATTTGCTTGTACAATGCGACATACCAGTTTCCAGTAAGGTTAAACAATTCTTGCCACTCCAAAGACCTTTATATGAACGCTGAAAGCTGAAATACGATTGGGAATGCGTCAACAGGCAACCTGCCACAATAGCCATAACAAGCGACATCAGAGAGGTTGCCACTTTGTTCGGATAACAGATTGGAATACATTGATATGCAGATAGTTAATGTCTAAAAAGCCTCTTGTTTTCAGATTCTTTTCGCTTTAACTTTGCACTGACCAAGCTAATGGACGGCAACGAAAACAAAGATAATTCTAATAGAAAACAATTATGTGTACAACAGAACAGAAACCGAACGAAACCGCCTTGCTCCGAAAAGCGGTGGACGGTCTTAAACAGGAGATAGAGAAAGTAAAGAGCGTGGTCTATGCCTCAAAGGAAGTGCTTAATCTGGAGGAAGCGGCAATGTTCCTCGGCATATCCAAAAGCTCGCTTTACAAGATGACACACAACCATGTCATTCCCTACTTTAGACCCAATAACAAAATGGTGTATTTCGAGAAGTCGGAGTTGCTGAAATGGTTGCGGCAGAACCCCATCGCTTCGCAAGCGCAGATTTCAGAGGAAGCCAACGCCATCATGCGCAATCTTGCAAGAAAAGAATGATTGACCAATCGCTAAAGAACACCGTATGACAGAGAACGAAAACAACCGTCCGTCCTTTGACGGGCTTCCCCAATCGGTAGCCGAACTCCATGCCAAGATTGACCGCCTGACCGAGACTGTCGAGAAACTTGCGGTAGCAATCGGCACCAAGCCCCAAAACGAACTGATGACTGTGGAGGATGTGTCAGCCATGCTGTGCAAATCCGTTTCCACCATCTACACCATGACTTCCGAGCATAGGATTCCATACCGTAAACAAGGAAATAAACTTTACTTTATCCGTAAGGAGATAACCGCATGGCTCATGAGGGCGGTCGTTCCGAAAGACAGTCCGAAGCGTAGGAGAAAAGAGGATGCGGACAAGGAATCGCCCCAAGAAAAGCCATCGGAAGAACCTCCTTGCTCCATCGAGCACAGGATACATTCACGAACTGGGGCAGACTTGTTCGCAGTCCTTTTTTCAGCGGAGTTGGAAGCCGCAGGAGAACGGAAGTTCAGCCAACAGGCGCGTGAACATGGAGGCTATTGGAGCGATTACGGAAACGGCGGTTACATCTTCAATGCCCAAGCGGATGCGGAGCGTTTTGCCCAAGCGATAATAGGGAAAAAGGAAGAACCGACGGACACGCAAAAGGAGGGCTTGCCCAACTTGTAGCCCACTATAACTTCTCCGCTGCGCTCCGAAGTTGTGGGCTCTCCCGAGGGGCTTAGGACGCTGCCCTAAGAACCCGGCAAGGACTTTCAGCCCTGTGCAACCCGACCAAAGAGTGACCCTCTCTTTGGAAACTCCGCTTAGTGGCTTCCACCCCTAAGAACCCGGAGCAGGAAGTGACCCTCTCCCTGCACCCACCGCTTAGGACACAGCCCTAAGAACCCAAGACGATTGTTTTACCAAATACACCGCAACATGGCACAAAAAGCATCTGACCATATCAAGCCCTGCAACATTGGGCAGAGCGAGGCGCACAACAAGCGAACGCCGGAATACATCGCCCGTATCAACAAGGAAAAAATTTACCTGCGCACAGAGCTTACCGATAAAAACGAATCGTGGATTTCCCCCTCAATGGACGGCATGGACTTGACGGCATACCATGCCGCACTTGCCAAACTGGTCAAGGAAAAGACCGGGCGTGCCATGCAGACCAAGGAACGAATCAGGAAAGACAAGCGCACGGGCAAAGAGGTAAAGGTAAGCGGCAGTTCTCCCATCCGTGAAAGCGTGGTGCTGTGCAAGGCAGACACCACTATGGACGAACTGCAACGCTATTGCCAGGCCTGCCATGAGCAATGGGGCATCACAGCCCTGCAAATCCACATCCACCGTGACGAGGGGCATTACGCCGACCCGTCCGACAGGGATTCATGGACGCCGAACCTCCATGCCCACATCGTTTGGGACTGGATGAACCACGAAACGGGAAAGTCGTGCAAGCTGAACCGGGAGGACATGAGCCGCCTGCAGAACATGGTGGCTGAGACACTTGGCATGGAGCGTGGCAGTTCAAAGGCCGAAACAGGCCACCAACATCTGGAACGGAACGACTATATTGCCGCCAAGCAGAAACGGGAAAAGGAAGCCGCCATTGCAGCCAAGGAAAAAGCGGAAGCTGAACGTGATGCGGCCATCGAAGCCAAAGAGAAATCCGAAAACGAACACAAACGGATAGAAGCTGAGAAACAGGTCAAGGAACGGCGTATCACCGAGCTTGACAAGGAAATCGAAGCAAAGGCAAACCGTGCCAACGAGGAGAACGGCAATGCCATCCTCTCCGGACTGGCCAAGATTGCAGGACGTGGCAGATATGCCGAATTGGAAAAGGAAAACGAGCAGTTGAAGAAATCCGTACCCGAACAGCTTGCCAAACTCCAAAAGCAATACTCACAGGCGGTCGATAAAGCGGTCGCCGAAAAGACCGCACCGCTGGAGAAAGCCAACCGTGAACTGACAAAGCGGAACAGTGGGCTTGAGGAAAAATGCAATGCGCTGTCTGACAGGCTTGACAGGCTGACGGACAAATTCATAGCCGAATCCAAGTGGAAAGATACCGTGCTTGATTACCTTGCTGCAATTTTCGTCAAAGTCAATGAGCTTTTCAGAAAAGCTGTCGAGGCGATTGTTCAGTTTGCACAGTCCGGCTTCGGCGGTAAACTCGGAGGTGCCGGGCATAAAGATCTTTTTGACAAAGAAGAAGCTGCAGCCATCAAGGGTGCAATGGTGGGCATCGTAGGTAATGACGGCGACCACAAGGCGGTCGGCAACTGGCTCGTACAAGTTGCGAAAAAAGTTGGAGAACTTGCAGAAGAAGAAATTTACCGAACGCAAAAAGAGGTAGATGATGTTGCGTCCGGTAAATATGATTGGCGAATTGATAATATTGTCAAGGAAAATGGTCTAAACAGGTAAAATCAATTTGTCTGCATATATTCCAAAATATCATCAATAGTTGCTTTATAAAATCTTCCGAAATCACTTGATATGCTCATTGGCTCGCATACCTTAAAACATTTTTGCCCCAAGACTTTACCATAGTATAGATTATAATCTTGTTCGCAAGCAGAAAATTCAAAGCATTCACCTTTTTTCCCATTTTCCAATGCCGCTGATAAGTCACGTAGATTTTTCAACATTTCATCTTTGTTTCCAAGCCAAAATACAACCGGCTTAAGATATTTGGAGTTGTTCGGCAGAGTTACACAATAATAGTAAACGTCTTCAATTAGTACTCTTTGTAGAGCTACAGAACCTGTAGTAAACGATTTGAGAGTTTCTACTTCTGCCGTTTTTTTAAGTTGAGCATAAGACACTGAATAGCTTGAAGCAAGCATCAAAATAAGCAATACGACTTTTATGTACATCAATTTTCCGATTTTTATAAACATATATACAGCTTTTATATTATTAAACTTTCAATTATTACTCATTCACATATTATGTAGCTAATATTCAATATCGTTTAGTCCCAATAAATCCACTTTATCAATTTCCCAATCCGAAAAGCTTATATTCCATCTGTTTTCCATAAATTCAAGCATCCTTACCCCCCTTTCTTTTATTTCTTTTGCTGTCCATTCGGGGCATTTAGATACTTCAATTTCGCTGTACGAACCATTAAAATATCCTATTTCCTTTCCGTTCTTATCTTTCATACATTTTTTATCCTCAAAGTCATAATTTTGCAATTTTGAATTTTTAGAGCGACTGAGCAATAATAGGTTGCCTAATGAATTTAGAAGCACTTTCCGTTCTTTTGATTTATAGCTTCCAAATTGTTTCTTCCAATAATCACTTGTTGCTGTTTGTGGATAGATATGTTCGATAGTCTCTTCTTTATGTCTCTTATTAAAATCATCCCATGTCACTTTTGCATCAGCATCATCTTGCAGATGTAATTCGTACTCATAAAGAAAATACCGTAACCCATTCCATGAATAAAATCCGTCTTTTTCGTTTTTTGTAAATAATTCCTTGATATGATTCTGAAATCTATCTAAATCGAACCAACCATAATTTTCGTCATCACCATCAGTAAGAAAATCTATATCAGCCGTTAATGTTTCAATATCTATATTGCCAATATAATATTCTCTTGCTTTCCTGTAAAGATTACTATTTTGAGTGTTCGACTGTCTATGTGATATTGCAAACACTAAAAAATTAAAGCGTTCACAGGCATCCAAAAAGTTCCAAATGATTTCTTCATTGTTTTCTTTTGAAAAAACAGCCATTATCATTGGAGGAAAAGCTCCCATTCCGACACGTTTTAATTTCTGTACCCACTCTTTTATTTTGTCAGAATAGTTTGAATCTTGTATATTATAAATATAATACCATTTCTTTACGCAATCACTTAGGCTATCAATATATTGCTTAATATCCGACAACTTTACCTCTCCCCTTAAGAGGTTTTTTACCGTAAATTTTTTCTTTAAAAGAAATTCAGCATAAGCATCAGACTGACTACGGTCATATGTATAATACATAATCCAATGGTTTAACAAAAAGTAGTCGTCGTCCAAAGGATTATCCTTGTTTTTCCCCAAGTATTCATAAATTGTTTTCCATGTTTCATTGATGTCATTTCTTAATCTTCGTTTTGTATCATCGTCATCATTCAATAATGTGGAAAGATAAATCAAACGATTTTTGAGTAGTTCTAAATGTGATAAGTCTTTCCCACGGTTATTCATCGTTTCAAATGTTACATAGACATCAAGGGTGTCATCTATTTCATAATAATTGAATTTTAGACGGTTTGCAACTTTATCAAAAATAACCTCTTTTTCTTCCTTTGTCAATTCTGACAGTTTCCCCCTAAAATACATCTTCGCAAACATCAAATTTGCTGTATATAAAGTTTCTGGAAATTTATCGGCTGACGATGATGCTTGTTCTAAGATTTTTGTCTTGAAATATTCATCGCTTGGATTATCTTTCTCATATCCAAAAACAAAAGACCTATATTGTTCATTGAATGAGTGATATAGAAATTTATCAATCCATTCATCTTTGTGGCCAAAATTTATACCTTCATCAGCTCTAAAAGTTCTGAGAATTTCATGAATAAGAATAATCATTGTGGTTAACCGCTGTTGACCGTCAATAATATAAAATGCTGATATACCCTTTTTGAATAGCCACAAATCATCATTCCACTTTTCAATATTTTGTATGGCATTTTTATCTATTGGTTCTACTGTTAGCAAGCCAATGTAGTGTATTTTGTTAGGATTGAGATTGCGAACGTCTTCCCAAAAGTCATCCAATTGTTGTTCACCCCAAGAATAACCTCTTTGGAAATCAGGAATTCTAAATATCTTATTATTGAATATTTCAGACAATGATTGTAATTTCGTATCACTCATAACATCAGTTTATCAATTCGGTGCAAAGATATAAAAATTAACTCAAGAAACTGGCCACAACCTTAACATTTTCATTGATTACCAATCATTTTGAAAAGAAAGTTGATATACGGTTTATCGCTTCTATTTTTGTTTCCATTACCACATCGGCATAAACCTGCGTTGAGTTGATACTCGCATGACCAAGTAATTTCCCGACCGTATAAATATCTCCCCCTGCGGCCAATGCCAAGACTGCAAATGTATGACGGCTTGTGTGAAAGCTGACGTTCTTTGCTACCTTTGCAGCAGCAGCCATCTTTTTCAGACATCGGTCACAAGCACTAAGGCAGGTCATGTCAAAGACCTTTTCGCCCGGTTTGCGACCATTTCTTTCCGGTAACAATTTCATAGCCGATTGGTTCAGTGGAATTATCACCGGTTTGCCTGTCTTTTTCATGGAACGGACAGAAGCCACCCATCCGCTGTCCGATTGCCGAATGTCACGCCACCTCAGGCGGCTTACGTCACTGTGTCGCAATCCGGTAAAGCAGCAAAAGAGGAAAGCCCTTTTGGTCGTTTCGTTCACAGTCGGTGCATCCGCCATTGCTTGCAGTTCCTCTTTGGATAGGTAGTCCCTTTCGGCCTGTTGCTTGGCGATTCGTTCTTTCTTATCCAATGAGTAGAACGGATTTCTATCCATTACCCCGTCTTTTACAGCCGCATTCAGCATCCTTACAAAAATGGACTGGTGCAGGTGGAGTGTATGCGGTGACAACGGCTTGGGATTGTCCGGCGATTTGGTATTGCGGTAGGTGTTTCGCATATAATCAAGCAACCCGACAATAAACCGTTTGTCTATCTCTGACATCAGCAGGTGTGGCCTGCGGCGATGCTTCAAATACGCCTTTATGATATTGGTCATCGAACGGACGTTGCGGTAGGTGGATTGTGCGTAGGACGGATTCCGTCCAAGTCCTTCCAAATAACCGTCAAGCCAGTCTGCAAAAATCCGCTTGGGCAGTTTTGCTTGGTTGCCACTGTCTGTTTCCGTTTCCTCCTCCATACCGAGCATACGCTTGGACTTTACTGCATTGGCCTTTGCCATTGTCGCATCGTTGAGCCGCTTGGCATCGGGCGCATCGTCAGGTACGAGGAATAGGTTAAGGTATTCGTTCCAACGTCTGCCTTTTTCGTAGAAATCGAGGTATATCGAACGGCTTCCCGATTTAAGCGTCCGGGTTCGTATGGTTATCTTCATCTTTTCCCCTTTGTTTATGGTTGGTTAGAAAAGAAGTTATCAACAAGGCCTACCGTTTCCACTTTCTTTTGGTCAACAATCTTGGCATAAATGGAAGTTGTGTTTACATTGGCATGGCCAAGCAGCTTGCTCACCGTGTAGATGTCCGCGCCGAGTGTCAGCATCATGGTGGCAAAGGTATGTCTTGAGCAATGGTAGGTTATATGCTTGGTTATCTTTGCATTATCCATCCACGCCGAGATATTACGCTCGATGTTGGACGCACCGGCCGGGAGCGTGAAGATTGGCTCGTCAGGATTGTCTTTCGGGGTAAGGCAGTCAAGGGCTTCTTTCGACAACGGCAGATTTATCAGTTTTTGTGTTTTTTGCATCCTTACTCTTATATATAAGGTCTTGCCGTCCGGTGCTTTGATGACTTTGCCCCATGTCAAGGCACGTACATCACTCAACCGAAGCCCTGTGAAACAGGCAAACAGAAAAGCCTTTTTCACGTCCTTACGTGGGCATGGAGCAGCCATAGCCGCTTTCATTTCCTCCAATGTAAGGTATTCCCTGATACTTTCCGAGGGTTGGTATTTCTCTTTCGAGCCGATTGACTTCAAAGGATTGGAAGCCAGTATGCCCTCACGCACCGCCTTGTTCAGCGCACCGTTCAGCACGGCTTGGTGGTGGTGCGCCGCACCGTTACTGATAACACTGCCATCCTTGCGGACACTGTTCTTCGCGTAGCGCAGAAAAGCGATGAAGCCACGGCAAAAGTCCGCATCCACGTTAGCCAGCATAGTATCGGGCTGGCACGTTTCGTTTAGATAGGTTTCGACTTTAAGCCGCAAATCCCGTCTGCCTTTCAAAGTGGATGCAGAGAAACCGAATTTCTCCTGTTCGTACTCTTTCAGAAAATCAATAAGGGTGATGCACGACCGCCTGACCTTGTTCCATTGGCGCACACCGTGGCTCTGCAACGCCAAAATGCGCTCGGCCTTGATTTTGGATGCCACCTGCATTGCATGAGCGTTCTGCTGTTTGTCAATCGGCGTTTGTTCCGGCACAAGGTACAATCCAAGCGATTCAACCTTGCGTACCCCTTTCACATAAACATCGAGATACAGGCTCATGTTTCCGTTGGCCAATTTGCGCTTTCGGATGCGCACAGGCTCTTTTACCTTTTGCACTTTCTTCGGTCGTGCCATATCCTTTCCCTTTCTTATCTTTTCTTTTCACGGCAGCAAAATACCCCGTTTCACAGCCGCAAAATTAACACTTTTCTCCGCGACGCGCAACAAATATGCAACAAAATATCGTTAAAACTATGGCTATTAACGAGATAACGGACAAGATAAGAAAATCCATAAATACCATATATACAGTATATTACATTTCTTTTCTTTCCGATTGTATGACTATCTTTTCCGTTCTGAAACCCTATACTTCGTCGGCTTCTATGTCCTCTTGCTCTTTGACATTGTTCTCTGTATTCAGGTTGAAAATCTTGAAGCCATTACACAGAGTGAGCAGACAATGGCGGCATATCTTCAGAACTCATTCTTCTCAGCAGGTTATCTGATGGCAGCAAGCATCGTTGCGCTCAAATGTCTGAACCTTGTTCCAGACCTTGCAGCATGGATGATTCCTGAAGGTGATACAGCATTCTCAACCCGTAACTTCGGTGAAGGTGTAGCACAGCAAGCAAAGGTATCTACACAAGCTATGATTAGCAGAGTATTATAAACTATCAAAAAAAATATGGTCATTAAGAATCTCGAAAACAAAATCAAGTTGGTGATGATAATATGCACCCTCTTCTTGATAGGATGCATCATCATCAGCATTTCAAGTATCTGGACAGCTCGTGTGATGGTAACAGACGCACAGCAGAAAGTGTATGTATTGGATGGTAACGTTCCTATCCTGGTTCAAAGGAGTACGATGGAAGAAACGCTCGATGTGGAAGCCAAGAGCCATATTGAAATGTTCCATCATTTCTTCTTCACGCTTGCCCCTGATGACAAGTACATCAAATACACGATGGAAAAAGCCATGTACCTGATTGACGAAACAGGTCTGGCGCAGTACAACACTTTGAAGGAAAAAGGGTTCTACTCTAACATCATGGGTACGAGTGCCGTCTTCAGCATCTTCTGTGACAGCATCAAGTTTGACAAGGATAAGATGGAGTTTACCTACTATGGTCGTCAGAGGATAGAACGTCGTTCCAGCATCCTGACACGAGAGTTGGTGACGGCAGGACAGATAAAGCGCGTTCCTCGTACAGACAACAACCCTCATGGATTGCTTATCACCAACTGGCGTACCCTGCTGAATAAAGACATAGAGCAGAAAACAAAGATGTCTTACTAACAACATACAGCTATGTCTTGGAAGAAAATGATTATGGGCGAGAAAATGCCCGACAAGGATGACCCGAAGTATCGAGACCGCTATGAAAGAGGGGTCGACGCCGGACGCAAGTTTGCCAGAGCAACAAAGATTGACAAAGCCGCTGCCAAAGTCCAGCAGTTTGCCAATGACCACAAGAAGCTCTTCTTAGCCATCGTCTTTGGTTTCATCATTCTCAGTTTCGCTGGAAATCTCATTCGTATGGGCAAGGTATATAATGCCCATCAGTCACAGAAATCCGCTACTGAAGTACAAGAAGAGTTGGTCAGGAACCGACATAAGCGAGTTAAGCACGCTATCAGCTCCGTCCACACCATGCCTGTAAGTGTAAACAAGGAGTTCAAAGAATCACAAACTAAAATCAGTAAAGACAATGGACATTCTGAAGAAGATTAACTGGAAGCAGCCTAAATACATGCTGCCCCTCATCATCTATTTTCCTTTGCTTTTTGTCGGATATTTCGTCATTGACCTCTTCCATACGGAAAAGGCTGAGATAGCAGACAATAGCCTTACTACTACAGAATATCTGAACCCAGTATTGCCTGATGCAAAAATGAAGGGTGACGGTATTGGCAACAAATATGAGAGTATGGTTAAGTCATACGGCAAGATCGATGACTTAACTGCAATGGAAAATATAGACAGAAACAATGAAGAAGAAAAAGAATCTTACGACTCCAAGTATTCAGACGAGGAACGTCAATTACTCGAATCTCAGGAAGCCGCGAAGCTCGCTGAGATTGAGAGACAACTAAAAGCGAGTGCGCAAAAAGGTCAAGAAATCGCGAATGGTAGCGGCATGAGTGAAGCAGACCGTCTCGCTCGTAGTCAGCAGCGTGAGCAGGAAGCAATGGAAGAACTCAACCGTGCCCTTGCACAGGCACGACTACAAGGTCAGCAAGCGATGACACCTCCAACTGATAGCAATGTAGATAACACACCTGCCAACAGTCAACCTTCAGACAAAGTAGAAGGTAAAATCAGTGTGAATGAGAGAGCTGTTAAAGGTGTCTCTGATGATGATGAAGCACAGGAGGTTGTGAAGAAGGTCAAAGTCACTTCCGATTACTTCAACACCCTTACTGAAAATGACCCTGAGCCGAACCTTATCAAAGCCATTATTGATGAAAATGTAAAGGCGGTAGATGGTTCTCGTGTAAGGCTTCGTCTGCTTGATGACATTGAAATCAATGACATTGTAGTTCCCAAGGGAACGTACATCTATGCACTTATGAGTGGCTTTGGCAGTCAGCGTGTCAAGGGAAACATCAAGAGCATACTTATCAATGATAACATCATCAAGGTCAACCTTTCGATTTACGACACAGACGGATTGGAAGGTCTGTATGTCCCAAGCAGTAATTTCCGAGAGACCACGAAGGACGTAGCAAGTGGAGCAATGAACAATTCTTCAGCTCTAACGTCAAGTTCAACCACAGCAGGAAACTCCCTCATTCAATGGGGCAACCAAGCCATCACAAATGCCGTGCAGAAGACGAGCAATGCCATTAGCAAGTCCATCAAGAAGAACTCAGCCAAGCTTAAATATGGCACGTTTGTCTATCTGGTCAACGGCAAAGAGAAGAAAAACGATTAAAACAATTTTCAAATAGAATGAACATGAAGACTTTCAAGGAAATCGGCACATCACTAATCTGTGCTTTGTTTGCAATGCCTCTAATGGCACAGCAGACGTATGAAGAGATGGAACAACTTACTGTCAACGAACAGGTGACTACTGTCATCACGGCTTCTGAGCCAATCCGTTTCGTTGACATCAGTACCGACATGGTGGTTGGTGACCAGCCCATCAACAACACTATCCGACTGAAGCCCAAGGAAGGCGCACATGCCGATGGTGAAGTGCTTGCCATTGTCACCATTGTCACAGAAAGATACCGAACTCAATATGCCCTTCTCTATACAACCAGACTTCAGGAAGCTGTTACTGATAAGCAAATCCAGCCGGAAGAGAGAATTGCGTATAACAATCCATCCGTATCAATGAGTACTGAGGATATGGCAAAGTATGCTCGTTCCATCTGGAACTCGACTGCCCGAATACGTAATGTCAGTACCAAGCAGCATCGTATGATGATACGTCTGAACAACATCTATTCCGTTGGAGAATATTTCTTCCTGGACTTCTCTGTGGAGAACAAGACGAACATTCGCTTTGACATTGATGAAATGCGCTTCAAACTGGAAGACAAAAAGCAGTCGAAGGCTACTAACTCGCAGATTATCGAGCTTACTCCTGCCTTTGTCCTCGACCAAAGCAAGACGTTCAAGTATGGCTATCGTAACGTCGTTGTTCTGAAGAAGATGACCTTCCCCAATGACAAGGTGCTGTCTATCGAGATTTCAGAGAAGCAGATTAGTGGACGTACCATCATGCTCAACATTGACTATGAGGATGTCCTCTATGCCGATTCGTTCAACGCTATTTTACTGAAGGAGGACTAAACAATGAAGAAGTTATTTGCTATTATCGCCATCTTGGGTTCTATTTCCCTTTCATCCTTTGCTCAGTCACATAGTGACAGGATTACCTTTGGCATGGGACTACTTTATGAACGTGGCCTTGATGCCACACTTGCATGGGAACACGAAACCAAGTATCATAACGCCTGGGAATACTTCGTTAATGGCTATCTCAAATGGGATGAGTGCGAAAGTTGTGGGCATGTGTGTCCTGAATCATTCTGGAAAAACTACCGAACATGGGGTGTTGGCGTAGCCTACAAGCCTTGTGTGTGGCGAGGTCGTAACAATCATGGGAATCTACGCATCGGTGCCAGTGCAGGAAGCAACACGGATAAATTCTTGGGTGGCATCCATGTTGGCTACGAACATAATTATGCACTTAGGCACGGATGGGTTCTGTATTGGCAAGCTAAATGTGACCTGATGCTGCCGGACAGAAAAGACTTGTTCCGTACTGGAGTTACCCTTGGATTCAAAATTCCCACAAGATAATCAAACTTAATACACTGTAAAATGAAGAAATTACATACTATTTGTGCTGCCCTTATGATGGTGGCCATAACAAGTTGCGACGAACACCGTGAGTTTCCTGACACGGCAATGAAGACCTGTGACATACTATGTACAGACGGAAAGGTTGTGCGCTATGAAGACATGAAGAGTCAGGGGAAACAGCCTATTGCCGTAGTGTTTCATATCAACCAGAATAATGAGACACAGGGAACTGGTTATGCCGTTTATCTTTGGGACATTGCGCCTAAAGCATACAGCGACAATATTGGTGTTAAGCATAATACTTCGGCTAACATCACCGCTTTCGACGGGAACATGAATACTCATTCCATGTATTCCTCTGGGGTGTCTCCAGCTGCCACAGCAGTCTTTGATATGTGGCAATATGGACAGAGTGCCTACATACCATCAGTAGCCGAGATACGTTTGCTTTATGGTGCGAAGAACACGGTAAATAACTATATCAAAAAGTGTGGTGGCGATGTCATATCTGATGATCCAGACGAGTGCTGGTATTGGACTTCAACTGAGGTAAAAGATATGGAATCGGCTAAGGCATGGCTGTTCTCTCTTGCTTCTGGAGCACTTCAAGAAACACCTAAAGAACAATCACACAAAGTACGCCCAATCATCACTTTATACAATTAGAGTTTACAACAATTTAAGTAAGAAATGGAAGAAACCAAAGAACTTCAAACTGCCTATAAGATATTTCGCGCGGTCATCTATGTGTCGCTACTCTTGGAGTTTTTCGAGTATGCCATTGACCCGGAACTGCTTGACTACTGGGGCGGCATAGTTTGCGATGTTCATGACCGAATCAAGCGGTGGTTCATCTATCTGGATGGGAATCTTATCTGGAGTAAGATTGCAACATTCGTGATTATATGTATCACCTGTATTGGAACCAGAAATAAGAAGCATTTGGAGTTTGATGCAAGACGGCAGGTGCTCTATCCCCTTGTCAGTGGTGTAGGTATTACAATCCTGTCCGTTTGGCTGTTCGGCTATCGAATGGACATGCGGTTTTACATGATACCGCTGAATATCTGGCTTTACATGGCAGCTACCATCATTGGAACCATTCTGATTCATGTAGCACTTGATAATATCTCGAAGTTCCTAAAGGAAGGACTTCTGAAAGACAGATTCAACTTCGAGAACGAATCATTCGAGCAGTGCCAGGAACTGATAGAGAATAAGTATAGCGTGAATATACCTATGCGCTATTACTACAAATCGAAGTTTCGCAAAGGATGGGTTAATATTGTCAATCCCTTTCGTGGCACTTGGGTTGTCGGTACTCCTGGATCTGGTAAGACTTTCAGCATCATAGAGCCGTTTATCCGTCAGCATAGTGCTAAGGGGTTTGCTATGGTAGTTAGATTCAACCGACCATTTGGCAATACTCTCACACGCATAATAGAGTCCGCTGTTTGATTAGCACCACTTGCAGAAAAACGAATGCAGTCATTCTCCAAACACTCTCTCAAAAGATTGGCACCTCTTTCAAAGTACCTTCTCTCTGGATATGATGAATGTAGGTCTTTTGCCATATTAATAGTCATTGATTGCGTTATACACGCGTCCTGCCCTTGCATTATCCACTTTGCGATAGAGTATCCTGTCAAACAAGTTTTCCATCATCCTACTATATCTTCCCTTAGGTGGATAATCCAAATAAAAACTCCTTTGAACGTACACGCCCGAACGAATAAGCGTGCTAACAACCCCATTCTTTGCCATCTCATGTACTTCATCAAGATACAGCATGGCGAAGTCTTTACCAGTTACATTAAGATTATTGAGCATGTCAATCTTATGTTCAACAAACATCTTATCTTTAAAATCAATCCACACATCTCCCCTATCTGGTAATGATTCGGGTATCACCGATTTCAATTCATCTAACAAGTCTGTATAGCCACATTTCTCTGCAAATACTTTAGCCATCTCATAGAGATTCCTGGAAACAGAAAAAAGAGGGATATTCAGTAATTGCGCCTCATTATCTTTCATCTTCGTATGAGCCAATACCCTATCAGGATTATCCTTTGCCATTTCAAGTAGTACAGCAGATGCTTGCGTAGCTAGTCCTATCTCTGATGGACTCACGACCTCATCAATCAAGCAATCAATCACTCTCCCATCATATTTAACAAGCCAGCAAATCGCTTCATAAGCTCTAGAAGAAATAGTTCTGTCGGGGTGTAACAAGAACCAAATTAACAAATGAATCATTTGTTCGTCTCTATCTCTTTCCTCCAGTTTCCCTTCAAACCAATTAAATTTCTCAAATTGTTCAGCGGATGGTCTAACATTGATATCATAATGACTCGTTATTACCTCAAACAGTTCATTGAAATTAAAATCAGATTTACTGATAAGTGGGCTTATGATTTCACTCAACGAATACCAATAGCTACCCAATGGTGAGACAATATCTTTCCTACATTTCTCAAGAACAGCTTGGCTAGTAGGCAAGTCTGAGAGTTTCTCAATGCGTTCCTCCTCTATCATATCATTTTTTCTATTCTTGGAAACCCTTTTCCATTTATAACCCAACTCTTCTAACTTGCTTTCCAACTCGTTAAGAATTGCTGTCGGAATCTTCAAACGTTCCAGTTCATTTAGATAATCACCTTTTCCATCGTGGTTATACTCATCAATAAAGTATTCTGCCATTCTGGGCAACAAATTTTCCTGCACTTTATTTTCTCCCAAGACAGTGAAAATATCTGCATGAAGCTCAGCATATTGATAATCGTTATGCATCTTGTCCCAGTTATCCCAGAACAATTCGCTTATTGAATACCGAATATACGGCGAAACTTCCTTGCATTCCTCTAATAGCTGGCAAATGGCACTGGCTTCTATCAAATGGTTACATCCAAGGTCATATCCTTCACCGACCTTTGGCATATCCACCTTCCACTCCTCTGCATTTTTCACTATCCTGTCCGCAGCCGGAAGTGTCTCAAACTTATAATATGCTATGGCATCTTTCAACGAAGACGTTTTTGCAATTGTTGCCACAAAAGTATTCTTTTGCTGCCTGATGTATCGTTGGAAGGTCATTTCACCTGATGCTTCCTCGAAAATAGCTGCCAAGTGGGCAATCTGCTTTTTATCAAAAGCTACATCTAAACTTTTGAAGCGATTGATAAACTCTAATTGTGCCTCTTTATACCATTCCGGCCCCATGGAACTACGCATCACTTCGTGATAAACGACAGTTGTCTTATCATTCTCTCCCATTAAGGCATATTCACGGCATATTTGCAGTAAATAACCGCAACACTCGCTGCGATTCTGTACAGCATATTCAATATATTTTACGGCCTCGTCTGCTAAATACAATGCAATGCCACGCGTTTGCTCACTTGGAGCAAATATAACAGTCAGTCTGATTAATATGGCACAATAGCCCTCTCTATATAGGGATAGTTGGTCAGACATTCTATTTTGCAAATGCGCCATAAAGTCATTGAGCTTGTCCACAAAAAACTCTTTGTATATCTCAGCCAGTTTGTCATATACAAATGGGATTAACTCTTCAGGCAACAAGTAGCTCCGCTTCCATCTCACACGCTGTTCAAAAGAAAAATCCATGGAGTCAATAATCTCCTTGACAGCAGCATACATTCCTTGATAATCCTCTCCAGCTGCTCTCTTCCTGTAGAGGACTCCATTGACGTATGCGGTCCGGGTCACTAAGGCTTCAATATATCTCGCCCAACTGATGTCACCATGATAGTTGCGGTTCAGCGCCGGGCAAGGCAGTTCTTCATCGAGATATGCCAAATACAGACTCTCCTGATAGAAATGATTCAGCGAATCGGCATCAACATCAACACCATTATCCTTCCTGAATACAAAAGAGCCGGGATTGGGGCCATAATCCTTCAGTATCTTTTGAACGATATCCGTACGGATTTTTTTATCAATCAACCAACTAGGCAACACCTTCAGTTCATCTTCACAAAACTTAAAGGTGTGGCTTAACATGGCTTCCTCAACCTGTCTCAGACAATCATTGAAGGCTTCATTGTGACCAATGACATGTAACCCTGTATCTGTATGATCATATAACGCTATGACCTTGATGAAGAACATAAGAAACTCTTCATTCCAGTCAATTTCATATTTTTTCAAATGCTGCCCTATGTCAATCTTTTTGCCGGATCGCAGTTCATTTGAAATCTGATAGGCTAAAATCATCTCGCGAATCATCGATTTCATTTTGATGGTCCCTTCGTTTTTTCCTTCTATCAGACGATTGAGAAAACTGAAGTAGCGTGGCAAATGGGCAGGATCTTCATATCCTGCCAGAATTCCTTCCACCATCAATTGACCTTTGAGTACAAATACGTATGGGCTGGATTTTTTCCCAATGTTTTCGTTTATTTGCTTCCTGATGGCTGCCTCTATTGCACACGATAAGGTGTACGCCTCATCCTCATACCCTAATTCGAACAAACAGCGCAAATAGGAAATCGCCATATCAATGCCCACTAAGAGGCTATTGTCCCTTACCAGATACTTCAGTGCCACTGCTGGTTTCCCCATAAGTATCTTTATATCCGCCACCTCTTTTGCATTATCCACCATGATTGAGTCACAGCGCGTTTCTATACGTTGCGCTAGAAGCATCAGTCTTACGACCTCAATTGGAAGATTGTTGTCCACAGCCAGCGACAGGCATTCTTTGATATCATGCATTACCAGGTCTGGTGATACGTCGTTTATGGCACATTGGTCCGCCCAACTCTGATTACACATAGCTAGACCTTTCCTCACATCGCTGCCATTAACTACGTGATGCAGGTGATTTTCTATAGAATATATTTGTTCTTTATGAGCATCACAATAGGCCGCTATCTGGTCATTGGTGTAATTAATAATAGTTGATAGATTCCCTGTTATGAAAAGCCGGAACGAGCTATGATATATTTCATATACGTCGGAGTCTTTCTCTTTTAACAGATGCCAGAACTCCTTGGTAACCGACTTGAATTCAAAGGGGTTTGGACTTTTCATCATACCTATCAAATGCTCTTCTTCGACAGGTCCTCTTGTTTGAGACAATAAAGCCAGTACTTCGAATACGACACCTTTAGGATCCGCCTTCTTCCAGACGGCTTCATAATAAGAGCGGATATCTCCACTAATAGTAGGCAAACTAATCAGCCAGTCATTCAGTTCGCATTCTTTGGTACTTTCATTAAAGGTTTCAGAAATATAGCGACAGAGATAGTTCATATATAGGGGATGCCCCTCTGTCTTAACTGCAACAGCTTGTATAAACGAGTAAGGCTTAGACCACTCGCCGCTGTTTTCTTGTATGAACGATTCGCAAGCAGCCATATTCAATGGCGTAACCTCAATATAGTTGTCTGCAGAAATCCTTCCTATCACAGTTGCAGGCAATATTTCTTTTGTAATGCAAGACAACACAATGCTGATATTATCAGGTAACGTGTCGGGAATGAGCGAAAGGATATCGTCAACACGGTTGCCACATTCTGTTGACAATTCATCCAGCCCGTCTATAAAAATAATGCCCCTTTTACCCTTACTTAGCAACATACGGCTTATCATCGATAACCATCCTGCTACTCTATTACGCTTGTCTTCGAAAGACGATTTCACAAGCTCCGCTCCGGTAAGGTTTGCATAAACAGTTTCCAACCAGTTAACAAAAAAACCTTGGGAACAGCGCTCCGCTCGACTATGGATATCATTAGGCACCTTGAAGAAAAACCTGCCTAATACTTCCACATTTTCATCATTCGACTCGAAATAAGCTGATAGTGTTGTTTTGCCACAGCCTGGTGAACCATACAGCAACAGCCATTTACTACCACTGTCTGCAAGTCGCTCATCTAAGGTTTGTATGACCTCAAAATTCGGTTGTGATACCTCTACATCCCGTGCTATTGACGCTGGTATTGATGTCAATTCCTGTTCTATTTCTATTGGCAGGGCCCCTTACTTGAATTTCGTTTAATTTTTGGACACTCACAAGGTTTAAGCTATTCCCTGTTTGCTCTATGACAACTCCTACAACCTGATTCCCCAGAAACAAAGGAGCGCCAGACATACCGCTATAATCATAACCGTCTCTTGTATCATCTGTCTGAAGGTTGAAATCTGCGGTCGGACCCATGACTCTTTGTTTGATATTACCCTCAAGTCTCAATCCATTCTGTTTGGCTGTATCAGGGTATCCAAACGTAATGCAACTTTCTCCAATTCTTATATGGTGAGATAGCAGGGGCAAATACTCTTCTAACGATCTTCCCTGCACCTTCAACACTGCGACATCTGCATCTTCATATTCTTTTTCTACCACAAAGGCCAAATCACCCTCAACATCCTTCAACACATTTTTTCCACCTTCTTTGAAAGATTCAACAGTATGCCACGCTGTTAATAAAAGGTCTGGAGCTACATAGAATGCAGTTCCTACTTCTTTGTCACAGAATATTTGTACTATCAGCTTCTCGTACATATCATATCTCAATTTGAATTCCGCTCTTTCCTTTAGGAGTTATGATTTCAAAGTTAAAATCTTTATGGTATAATTCATCACTTAGCTCCTCGCAGATTGGTAAGTCATAGTTGAAGTATATCTTTCTGCCTTTATCCTTCGTAATAATATGTGCCAGAGTAGGCATATCAGGATGGTTATACTTATCACCATTTGTGGACACCAACCATTTGTCTGCAACTAACAAACTAAACAACTCTGGTGAATTGTTGTTATAGCTACCGTGATGCGAAAGTTTCACAGCATCAAAATGATAGGGTGCATTTTCTTCACCGTAAAGTGCCTTCAGTGATGTCATTACCGTTTCCGCATGTGAATCACCCAAAAACAACACTCTCTTTCCTTCTGTCTCAATCACAAATGAAATAGAACTTCCGTTGCTTGCAGAACCATCTGGTTCATAAGTCTCCTTACACAACTTAAGCAAATCATGATTCTTAGATACCTTTTTCTCATGGAAATGGAATCCTGGCATATCTTTGCTAAGACTAAACTCATAAGCATCATCCCAGAACTCTTCACTGTGAGCCTTTTTTAACAATCTGTCTTTAATCAGCCTTTTCTTCCAAAAACTTTCAAGGGCTTTTATATCCTCATTGTTGGGAGAAAGAACGTGAATAATAGCATTAGCATTCCCTAACGGAAATGATAATGGCGCCATAATGGTATTACCTTTCGCCGGTGTATTCCAAGAAACCCCGTTTTTTGCTATAAGTGCTGATAAGGTACACCCTTGTTTTGCGCTAATGGGTTTTGGTTTCTCAGCTTGACACTCTTTGCAGATATTTCTATGAACAAACGTTTCTTTTTCTTCCGTGGTAACAGCTACTGACTGAATATGTCTGTAACCATTGTACCATACATCTCCTATCCCGATTGGCATCTCTTCCAGCAACCTGATGATGCCAGAGATATGGTCGCCGTCTATATGGGTTACAACCACCACATCAAGTTTACCTCCTCGCGATTCAATTTCTTTTAGAGTAGGCAAAAGATAGTTCTCGTATGTATCGACATATCCTCCATCAATAAGGATATAATGGGACAGCTGGAATTCCACCAGAATACAATCTCCATTTAGTGCCGGAAGAATGATAGTTCTCATAAATCCTTTCAATTATTTTGGTTCAATTTTGACGGCTCATAACACAAGCAACTCAAATGTGAGAACTTTACGTTCATATATTCCTTTGCTGCTGCCTTATGCTTGTGTAAAACTTTCATGCTCTCATCAGGGTGAGAATAATTTGTTATTTCATCTTCAATAATCTCAAACCCATACTTCCGATAAAACTCTGGCTTTATTGATTCTGAAAATGCCTGATAAACTTTTAGCAGGTTGGTGATTTGAGCATCTTTACACAAAGTAGCTAGAATTGTATTTGCTGATGCAGGTATGTCATCCAATCCCAAAGGAGTTAATAGGGCTTTCCATGCTTTTGGTACAGATGTTTTCAACACCTTGAAATAATAAGCCGTGATTATCTTATTGATTCGCTCAACTGCGCTTTCTAGAGCAACATGTAACTCATAAGTTTGCAGAGGATATTTATCTATACATGTTTGTACATAAGCTACTTGCTCTTCATAGTTTTTGCCTTCCAACCCGCTCTTGTCTATCTTATAATCCTGTATTACGATACTCAAGTCCTTGGGGCTATAATCGCTCACATCGGGGCGTTGTCCCTTTGGAATCAAACGCTGTGCATAAGTTTCGCTTATCTCTTCACCTTCGTAGTCATCGTTCAAAAGTACATAATACTGAAAAGTGCTGAACAAATCAAGGTAGCAATACAATCGCGTTTTACCATCATTATACTTCGATGTAAATAACTTAAGCATATGTGAGGGATAACCGTCCTCATAAAGATATCGATGGTCTTCATACAAGATGTCGAACAATGTGGTTGGGATAAAAGGTGTTAGTTTTGCTCTGTCATAGTCAATCGTGGCCTTACCTTTGTCGTCTATTGATATAACCTCTGTAAGTACCTCACGACTTATGCCACAATGAAGAGCATACTCTGTAGCTATCTTGACCATGCCCTTCTTAAATTCCTCGTTGAAATTGTCATTTCCTTTGGAAAAATAGTAAGCTAGATAGCCCTGATCATGAATATCAGTATGACGTTCTATTGTATAATTGGCAATGTCATCTCCCTTGTCTGCCAACTCTTTAGTCAGCACTTTGAGGTAATCTTTGATGCGTTTCTTGCCAGCATAAACATCTACTCTATTTCCTTCTATCGTATAGAATGGTTGTACAGGTATAACCTCACCATTCTTGGCTGTGACCTCTATGCCTTCGTCGCCTTCCTTTACGTCAGGTGTCTTGAATATACTTCCTTTAAGCGTATTTACATCTGTCTTACCATGATCTGCGGGAATCATCCGATCACTCAACGCTACAACAAATGGAGCAAAAATCTTGCAAAAGTTTGCATCATCTTTACTGTATGCACCTCCACATTCCTCACACAATATGGCACGAGAAATCAACTTTCCCCGTATCCCATTATGTATTATATGTTCGCCATGTGCCTTGCACAGGCTCGAATCAGTGGGTTTATCCACCATTTCCCTATTACATATGTAGCATTTCATAATTCATGCTTTTTCTTACTTTCTTAATCCTACAAAAACGGAAATTAAAAAATACTTTCTAAACTCGCGACTTCCTCCTGTAGCTTTTGAGGATTCTGCTTGGCAAGTTTTTTCAGATTGAGTAACTTCCATTGAACAGATGGATAATCCTTGAAATACTCAAATTCGTATCCATCCCACTCTGGCTGTCCAGATTCGAAACTAATCAGGAACTTCTTATCCGCTTCCGTCATCAACGACTTGACATCATTAATGAGTTTGGCACGAGTCTCTTCAAACTCCTCGTATGTAAAAGGAATATCCGTCATACCTGCAAACTGATTATCCATTGCTTCACGCTGATCAATCAAACTTGGGGCAAAAGACTCATAGATCGGTCTATCACTACCAAGTAAACAGAAGATAAGTCCCTCTCGGCATTCACTCAATGGTATATCCTTATACTTCACATCAAACAGATCACGAGGATGCTGACGTGATAAAGCTGCTGCAATCTTGCCACCATATAATTGAGTTAAGGGCACAACATTTGCCTCACAAAAGAGAGAAAACTCTTCCTGTGCTTTCTCGCTCAATGGTATTGTTTGAACATCACCACCTATAATACCTCTCTTGGTCTGGTTAACCTCTATCTTCACCTGCTTACCTCGATATTCGCACAACAGTTTGCAGGTACTGAAATTTGGAACGATATGCATTCCCTTGAAAGCTTTCTTTGCCTTTTCCGCGATGACATTCAGATGCATATTGATGTCATCCAAACTTATCTGACGGTCAGCCAATGGGATATAGGTCAAATCAATATCTACAGAATAACGTGGCAAGTCCTTCAAGAAAAGATTGATGGCAGTACCACCATGTATGGCAAACACCTCCTCTTCCATCACTATCGGAATAAGACGGAGCAGCAGTTCTACTTTCTGAGCGTAAACACTTGATTTTATATCATTCATATTCTGCAAGTTCTTTTGAGATTGTCATATTATACTTATTGATGTACTTTCCTATTGGCGTGATCATAAACCTGGATGTACCAAGATTGACATTTTCCAGTTTCAAAGCCTTATACCAGGAGTGGCCAGCCTTTTCTGCCATATAGAGGAACAGTCGTTTCACTTTCTGAGACGTGCAGGCCTCCAGTAATGTCTGAACCAATTTGGGACGCAATGTTGTCAAACCCTCCATGATATAATAGATATCGAGCAAAAAAGAAGAGGCATCTGGCAAGTTCAGACACTCCAATATGGCACGCTCTGGAGATGACACTAGCAAATCATGCTGATTGATAGTCATAGTTTCTACACCCAACAGTTCATCACCCAAGAAAGAGGTAGTCATGTATTTTATCGTCATATCCCACTCCTCTTTTAGTAACCACAAAGGTAACTTATTGCTTTTGTCTGTAAACAAATAAGCCTTAGGCTTCCCCATTGACAGGTAATGGGAGTATCCTCGAAGTTCCAATGCCGTATATGCACCTACATTGCAACTCTTGCTAAGTTGCGTGTTGTATGACGATATAGCAGCAAATAGACTTGGTTCTGTTCCATGTATCTTATAAACCCCCTTCGATATACGGTCAAGCCATCCACTTTTCATATAAGCATACTGACCACGAGCATCCAATCCATGACTTGAAAGCCACGAACCAAACAAGACTGCTTCATTGGGCGCCGCCTCTAATATTTGCTGTATTTTTGTAGCCATCTTCGGTTATTTTATGAATATCAGCATAAATTTGTTGCAAATATAGCTTTTTTATTTTGTTCAACCAAACATTTTCCTCAAATAACGGCGATTTTTATAGAAATTTATTCTCAAATTCGCGTTTTTAGTGAATTTGGGAGTAAAAAACGTGCAAAAACTATAAGCAGAGATACAATTGCCATCAAAATAAAAAAGGGCGATAGTACGAATCAATTTCTGGGCTTGGTTTAGTTTAATCCCTTATTAAATATCTATAACCTAAACTAAACCATTTATCTTCCAACTACTATTAATGTCATGCCGAATGGTCAAGATCAAAGATTAGAAGAAAAGGAATAACACATTATAGGCTAAGACAAATGAGAACCAACACTTTTTAACAACACGATTTTGAGCTTAAAAAAACTCCGATTTTTCGCCAGATTATAAAGATATACAAAGAACTGCAAAGATAAATGTACCTAAAGGGACTGAAATTGGAAGTCACACTTCACTCGCTTCACAGCAATTGCAAGAATCTGCAAAAATACGTGTTAACGAATGTGAATATACAAAGAACTGGAAAAACGTCTTTGCAGATGTTTGTATATTTTATTTTTGACGGCAGCTTCATTTGCAGATTTTTGTATATTTTCCGTCCCTCCTCCGTCCCTCGGCATAGTATCTGTCCCTCTTAACTGGATGCATAAGCACTGATTATCAGCCACTTATATTTGCAGATTTTACATTCTGCATAGGGAAGTAGATTCTGCATCGGCAAGTAACCATCTGATTATCAATGGATTAAATTGATTATAATCGATTGATATGGCGCTCTTTACGGGGCGCCTTTTTTGTTGCTCTACTGGTCAATATTAGTCATTTATAAGCTTTGCACATCATCTTTTTGTACCGTTTTTGTACCACGAAGCAAAATTCCGGCATTTTACGCTGGACAGGTTGTGGAGAAAGTTGACTATGGTTTACTAAGATTTACGATAGTTGACACATAACGGGAGAAATAAAGCGAAATAAACATTTAAAATTTGAGTAATATGCCAGCAAGTAACACTAAAATTAAAAAGATTTGCGAATGGTGTGGAACACGATTCGAAGCACAAAAAATAAGTACAAAGTACTGCTCTCACAGGTGTGCAAATTTAGCTTACAAAAAAAGAGAAAGAGAGAAAAACATTAAGGCTACTGAAGAGAATACTCAAAATAGGATTGAGGAACTACCTATCATCACAATTAAGGATAAAGAGTTTCTATCTTTCTCAGAGGTTGGAATTCTTTTAGGTATTACCAGACAAGCAGTCTATAAGATGGTCTATAAAGGATACCTTCAAGCTTCAAAAATTAGCAGCAGATTATCTTTCGTCAAACGCTCTGATATAGATGAGATGTTAAAACGGCATCCTTATGAATTTAGAATGCCCAAGGACACTCTACCTATCAAAGAATTTTATACTACAGCCGAAATAATGAAAAAATTCAATGTAAGTGAATCATGGATTTTTGTTATGTCTAAGAAGAATAAAATTCCAAAGACATTCAACCGTGGTAAGACTTACTGGAGTAAAAAGCATGTTGATGCTTATTTTTCCTCGAAGGCTCCAGATACAGACATTACAGAATGGTATAGTGTGCAAGAAGTACAGGACAAATTTCAAATGAGCCTTAACGCTATATACTCTTTTGTTTATAAAAATGCCATTCCGAAAAAGAAGGTTGGTATTACAGTATATTATTCAAAAAAGCACTTCGATATAGCAAAAGGAATACGTCAGGCTGAAGAGCCCAAATACTACACAGTTCAAGAAGCGATGGAAAAATTCAAAATAACAAGAGACCAGCTATACCATTATACCAAGTATCATCAAATTCCCAAGATTAAGAAGGGGAAATATACTCTTATATCCAAAGCTGAGCTCGATAATTTGTTCGAAGATCCTATCATTGAATAATCCCGGTATAAGTTATTTCCCGGTGTGAGTATTCACCAAGAAAACACCAGTTTAATTTGTACCGATAATAATAATTTATCAACCAAAAACATTAATCTTATGGCACTTACATGTACTAACGTAACATTGAGACAAAGAGTTATCAGTAACGGCAGAATTTCTCTCTATCTGGATTATTATCCGGCTATTCGCAATCCGTACACAATGAAAATGAGTCGCAGGGAATATCTTGGCATTTATATCTATGCCCGTCCTAAAAATGAGATTGAACGTGATTTCAACAATGAAATGCTGAGTAAGGCTGAAGCCATTCGTTGTATCAGAGTACAGGCAATCGTTAATGAGGAATTTGGATTTCTTGACAAGCACAAAATGAAAGCTGACTTCCTTGCCTATTTTCGTGAGAAAGCAAAACTGAAGTATCACAAATGGGACTGCGTTTACCAGCATTTTGAAAAGTTTGTAAACGGCTATTGCACTTTCGGTGATGTAACGGTAGAGCTTTGTCAGAAGTTCAGGCAGTATCTACTGAACTGTAAACAGATCCGTCACCCTAATATCAGCGTTTCGAGGAATTCGGCAGCTGGCTATTTTTCAACTTTCCGTGCATTACTGAAAATAGCTTATCAAGAGAAGATGCTACGTGAAAATCTGAATGACTTCATAGACAAGAT
>ERZ824598.561-NODE-561-length-59165-cov-3.760870_pt1 | contig 59165 bp, 42 predicted proteins | sample MGYA00519934_ERZ824598 | MGnify/ENA primary metagenome ERZ824598 (study PRJEB31778, sample SAMEA3449177) | human gut metagenome | biome: human gut; feature: human-associated habitat; material: faeces | place: United Kingdom | collected 2010/2012 ...
TGGTAAAAGAGCCTTACAGGCGCATATGAAGAACCACCGGCTTTGCCGGTGGGTCACTTTGTCCTAGCCGCCGATGAGGTAGCGCGAGCGTTTGCCCATGATCTTCTTGATGGCCAGGATGCTGAGGATGCAGAGGCCGATCTCCACGGTCACGGTGAGGTTGGCGATGGTGAAGACCTGCCCGGGCAGCGCGGCGCCGAGCACCTGGAACAGGGGCTGCTGGAAGATGCCCTGGAAGATGGCGTGCAGGAAGAAGAGCGGGAAGCTGTAGCGGGCCAGGAAGTCCAGGGCCAGCACTTCCCTGTCCATGCCTTCCAGCAGCTCCAGCACCCAGGAGCCGATGCAGAGTTTCTGCACATAGTAGGCCCCTTCGATATTGGGCATGAAACTGCCGAAGTAATGGTCGGCCACGATGAGCAGGGAGGTCAGCACGGCCGTCACGCGGATGGCGCCGAGGTGGCGGCGGATGAAGGCCATGCAGGCGTCACGGTTGCGGGCGCAGTAGACGCCCATGAGGAAGATGGGCACGAAGAAACAGAGGTTGCGCAAGGGCGAGACCAGCAGGCGCGGCACCATCAGGGGCAGGACGGAGGCCGGGAGCAGGATCTTTTGCAGCAGCCCGGTGGGCAGGTGGAAGATGAGCGGGCCGACGCTGAACACGGTCATGATGAAGGGGATGTACCAGTACGGCACCAGACTGGCCGACCCGTAGGCCAGACAGCGCAGCACGTCCCACAGGGAGGCCACGGGCGTGCCGTCATTGATGAAGGGGATGTCGTAGCCGAACCAGTGGTGGGAGACCCAGCCCGCAGCCAGCAGGAGCAGCGAAAGGATGAAATAGGGACAGAAGACGTTGACGATCTTGGACTTGTAGAAGCGCAGGGGGGAGAACTGGCCTTTCCGGCGGTTCACGAAATCGAACAGATAGCCGGAGATGAAGACGAAGTAGATGGTGGCGGAGTGGAAAAGACATAATCGCAGGCTGTCCTGGAGCCTGGCGGCGTCCTCGCTGCCCGCGAGGACGGGGCCCACCCACATGTGGGTGAGCATGACGGAGACGATGGCGAAGGCCCTGAAATAGTGGAAGGTCAGGTCATAGTTCTTTTGCGTCATGCAGTACCTTTGATCCGGCCGGATATCCGGCGCAGGAGTGGCGAAATTCCTTATCGTACAGATAAGGATTATTGCCTCCTAAACCGGATGGGCGGCCTATGTCAACGGCTGCAGGCGCAGGGCAAGGCGGGTATGGCGGGTGCGGGTCTTGTTGTTCTTGACGGCCATGTGCAGGGCGCGGCTCTCGCCCACCAGCACCACCAGCTTCTTGCCGCGCGTGACGCCGGTGTAGACCAGGTTGCGCTGCAACAGCACATAATGCTGCATCATCAGCGGGATGACCACGGCAGGGTATTCCGAGCCCTGTGACTTGTGGATGGAGATGGCGTAGGCGGGCGTCAGCTCGTCCAGCTCCTCGAAGTCATAGGGCACCACACGGTCGTCATAGCGCACGCTCAGGGTCCGCTCCTTGCCGTCCAGAAAGACGATGCGGCCCACGTCGCCGTTGAAGACGTCCTTGTCGTAGTTGTTGCGGATCTGCATGACCTTGTCGTGCAGGCGGAAGCTGCGTTCGCCGCGCCGCACTTCCAGCCCGTTGGGGTTGAGGCTGGCCTGCAGGCGCAGGTTGAGCTGCGCCGCGCCCACGGCGCCCTTGTGCATGGGCGTGAGCACCTGGATGTCGTTGACCGGGTCCAGGCCGAAGCGGCGCGGGATGTGGTTGCGCACCAGATCCACCACCATGTCGGCGGCGCGTTCCGGATCGTTCTGGTGGATGAAATAGAAATCCGAGAGCCTGTCCTTGCTGGATTCCAGCGAGGGCACCTGCCCCTTGTTGATGAGGTGGGCGTTGCAGATGATCTCGCTCTCCGCCGACTGGCGGAAGATCTCGGTCAGCTCCACCACGGGCACCGCCCCGGAGGCGATGATGTCGGCCAGCACGTTGCCCGGGCCCACGGAGGGCAGCTGGTGCACGTCGCCCACCAGCACCACGGTGGCGCCCATGGGCACGGCCTTGAGCAGATGGTAGAAGAGCAGGGTGTCCATCATGGAGGCCTCGTCCACCACCAGCAGGCCGCAGGCCAGCGGGTTGTCCTCGTTGCGGGCAAAGCCGTCCTCCTGCGGGCTGTATTCCAGCAGGCGGTGGATGGTGCGGGCCTCGCGGCCCGAGGTCTCGCTCATGCGTTTGGCGGCGCGGCCCGTGGGCGCGGCCAGCAGGATCTTGGCCTTGACCTCGGCGAACAGGCGGATGATGGCGTTGATGATGGTTGTCTTGCCCGTGCCGGGGCCGCCGGTGAGCACCATGACCTTGCTGCGCGCCGCGGTGCGCACGGCCTCCAGCTGTTCCGGGGCCAGGCTGATGGACAGGGACTCCGTGACCTTCTCCACCAGGGCGTCGGGCTCGGCAAAGCGCACGGCCTTGGGCGAGTGCAGCAGGCGGTACAGATAAAAGGCCGTCTTGGATTCGTAATGATGGTAGCGGCGCAGGTAGACGGCCACTTCCGGCGTTTCCGCCTCGTCGCCTTCCTCGCGGAAGACAGCGGGCAGGCGCCCGGGCAGTTCGTCCAGGCTCTCGCGCACCACGCGTTCTTCCTGTTCCAGGGCCAGCACGGCCTGCCGGGCCAGATCACGGTCCACGGCCAGCTGCTGGCAGGCCTGGTCCAGCAGTTCCTCCTCGGGCAGGAAGACGTTGCCGTCGTCCGTGGCCTTTTGCAGCACATAGAGCAGCCCGGCCTGGATGCGCAGGGGGTGATCCTCGGCAAAGCCCAGCTTGCGGGCCGCGGCGTCGGCCGTCACGAAGCCGATGCCCCGGATGTCCATGGCCAGGCGGTAGGGGTTCTCGCGCACCACGTTGAGGGCCTCGCCGCCGTAGGCGCGGTAGATGCGCACGGCATAGGCGGGCGTGATGCCGTGGGGCTGCAAAAAGAGCAGCAGATCGCGGATGCCCCGGTGCTCGGCCCAGCTTTCCTTGATCTTCTCGAAACTCTTCTTGCCCACGCCCTTGATCTTGAGCAGGCGTTCGGGCTCTTCGTCCAGCACGCGGATGGTGTCCGTGCCGAAGGCGGCCACGATGCGTCCGGCCATCTCCTCGCCCACGCCCTTGATGAGGCCCGAGGCCAGGTACAGACGGATGCCTTCGCTGGTGGCGGGCAGCATCTCCTCGGCCATGTCGAAGGCCAGCTGGCGGCCGAAGCGCGCGTTGTTGACCCAGCGGCCGCTGACCTGCAACTGGACGCCCACCTGCGGGTTGACCATGTGGCCCACGCAGGTCACGGGATCGCGGCTCACCGTGCGGCTGGGCGCGCCCTTGACCTTGGCCTCCACGGGCAGGGCTCTGTCGGGCAGCAGGCGCAGCACGGTATAACCGTTCTCTTCGTTGTGGAAGACCACACGCTCCAGCGTGCCGGTGAGTTCCACGGCATCGGGATCGCGCAGCAGGGGAAGATCGTCGGACATGGCGGACCAGATGAGCGGTTTTTGGGGGGATGGGGGAGTTCGAGGGGGAAGGGAGACCTTTTTACCGCAGGAAAAAGGGCCCCTTTCCCCCTCGCCAGACTTTCTTGAGACTTAGAACCAGTCCACGCCGTCGGGCACGGGCAGGACGGCCATGCGTTCCTGCAGCAGCAGGGCGTCGGCCAGCACCAGGGCGGTCATGGCCGTGAGCACGGGCACGATGCGCGGGATGGCCGCCAGGTCGTGACGGCCGCCGATGAGCACGCTGGCGGGCTGGTCGTGGACGTCGATGGTCCGCTGCTCCTGCGCGATGGAGGCGATGGGTTTGACGCCCACGCGCAGCACGATGTCCTGGCCGCTGGAGATGCCGCCCAGGATGCCGCCCGCATGGTTGCTGGCAAAGCGGCCGCCGGGCAGCATGGGATCGTTGTTCTGCGAGCCGGTGAGGCGCGCGGCGGCAAAGCCTTCGCCCACTTCCACGGCCTTGACCGCGCCCACGCCCATGAGGGCATAGGCCAGCCGGGCGTCCAGCTTGTCGAAGCAGGGCTCGCCCAGGCCGGCGGGCACGTTGCGGGCCACCACCTGCACCACGCCGCCCAGGGTGTCCCCGGCGGCACGGGCCGCGGCGACGCGCTCTTCCCAAAGCGGGACCACGCTGTCGGCGGCGGCGAAGAAGGGACGGCTCAGGGCCGCATCCAGATCGCATGCGTCAGGGGGCACGGCGATGCCGCCCAGCTCCACGGCCCCGGCCACGATCCGGATGCCGCGCGTGGCCAGCAGCTTTTTGGCGATGGCCCCGGCCGCCACGCGGGCCACGGTCTCGCGCCCGGAGGAGCGGCCGCCGCCGCGATAGTCGCGGATGCCGTGGAACTTTTTGAAAAAGCCCCAGTCCGCGTGCCCGGGCCGGAAGACTTGAGCCAGGTTGCCGTAATCGCGGGAGCGCTGGTCCTCGTTGGCGATGTGGAAGGCGATGGGCGTGCCGGTGGTCAGGCCCTGGAACACGCCGGAAAGGATGCGGACGGTATCGGATTCCTTGCGCTTGGTGGCCGTGGTGCCCTGTCCGGGCTTGCGCAGGTCAAGCTCGCGCTGCAGGTCTTCCTCGCTCAGGGGCAGACCTGCGGGGCAGCCGTCCAGCACGCCGCCCAGACCGGGCCCGTGGGATTCGCCGTATGAGGTGAGGCGCAGGATGCGCCCAAAGGAATTGCCTGCCATATCACGCCTCCGTACTGCGGGCCTTGATGCGGGGCAGGCCCAGGATGATGGCCAGGATGCCGGCCACGGCCAGCAGCATGCAGTACCAGTTGTTGATGGTGATCTCCAGCGGCGAGATCTTGGCCAGGGAACCGGCCAGCAGCAGCTGGGCGGCCCAGGGGATCAGGCCCTGGAAGACACAGGAAAAGATGTCCAGAAGGCTGGCGCTGCGGCGCGGATCGATGCCGTTCTTGAGGGCGATTTCGCGGGCCAGGCCGCCGGTGAGGATGATGGCCACGGTGTTGTTGGCCGTGCAGATGTCGGCCAGGCTGGCCAGCAGGGCGATGCAGGATTCCCCCACCCGCGAGGAGCCCTTGCCGCCGCTTTTCCCGGCCAGGCGACGGGCCAGGCCGTCCACACGGGCCAGCAGCCAGGCGATGCCGCCGTGGTAGCGGATGAGCTCGCCCAGGCCGCCGATGAGCATGGACAGGACCATGATCTCGTTCATGCCGGTGAAGCCCTTGTAGATGTCCTGCCCCCAGCGGAGCAGGCTGTAGGGCACGATCTGGCCGTCCGCGCCGGGGATGCCGCAGAACAGGCCCACCAGACCGCTGAGCAGGATGCCCGTGGCCAGGACGATGAAGGCATTGAGCCCGGTCAGGGCCAGCACCAGCACGGCGATGTAGGGCAGGACGCGGATCAGCTCGAAGTCGTGCAGGGTCACTTCGGTACCGCCCGAGGCCGAGAACCAGAGCAGGGCCACGGTGAGCAGGGCGGCGGGCAGGACGATGAGGAAGTTCATGCGGAACTTGTCGCCCATCTCGCAGCCCTGGGTGCGGGTGGCGGCGATGGTGGTGTCCGAGATCATGGACAGGTTGTCGCCGAACATGGCCCCGCCCAGCACCACGCCCATGAGCACGGGCACTTCGATGCTGGTCTGGGCGGCCACGCCCAGGGCGATGGGCGTGATGGCGGCCACGGTGCCCATGCTGGTGCCCATGGCCGTGGACACGAAGGCGCCGATGAGGAACAGGCCGGGCAGGATGAAGGCCGGCGGCACCAGCGAAAGGCCGAAGTTCACCGTGGCATTCACGCTGCCGATGGCCGTGGCCGTGGCGGCAAAGCCGCCCGCCAGCAGGTAGATCATGCACATGGTGATGATGTTGATCTCGCCCACGCCGGTGAGGAAGATGGTGATCTTTTTGGACAGGCGGGCCTGGCCCTGCATCAGGGCCAGGGCGATGGCGGGCAGGATGGCCACGGTGGCGGAGAGCTGGTAGAAGGCCATGTCCACACCGGCCAGGCTCAGGCTGACGCCCGTACCGATGAAGATGAGCAAAAAGAGCAGCAGGGGCAGGATGGCGGCAAAGGAAGCCGGCGCTTCCTGCTGTTCCTGCGGGGCCATGTAGGTTTGCGGGTTCATGATGCCTCGGCACGCGGAAAGGTGGATGGGATGGCGGCAGGCCCGCGGGCCCCGCCTTGCGGGTCAGTGGCTGTGCCGCGCGCCGGGCGCGGCGGCGGATGTCACGGCATCCGTAATCGCTCAATGTACTTAATACGCACAGGGCTTGCAAGTTGCAGGCCGGGCGCGAGCGCCCGGGGGGAGGGCCGCCATCCCGGCAGGGGCGGGCGCCCTGCGGCATGGCAGCGGGCCGAAGCGGGGCCGGTACGATGCCTGACGCATCCCGGTCCGGCAGAGGGACCTGCGGGGCCGCAAGGGCCGGTTCCCGGTGGCGGCAAGATGCCGGGAGGGGCTTGTCCCTCTCCTATGCGGTCATCGGGGCGAGTGGCCGCATAGGGCCGCCCACGGGAGGACGGGACGCCCGGCGGCGGAAACAAAAAAGGCCGGGGGAAGCCCCGGCCTTCGTCAGGATATGTCGTGCGGGCTAGATCTTGGCGGCGGTGCGCAGGTCGGCCACGGCGTCGGTCTTTTCCCAGGTGAACTCGGGCAGCTCACGGCCGAAGTGGCCGTAGCAGGAGGTCTTGGAGTAGATGGGACGCTTGAGATCCAGACGCTTGGTGATGAAGTAGGGGCGCATGTCGAAGACTTCACGCACGGCCTTGGTCAGCACTTCGTCGGGGATCTCGCTGGTGCCCTGGGAGGAGACCAGCACGCTCACCGGGTCGGCCACGCCGATGCAGTAGGCGATCTGGACTTCGCACACAGGGGCCAGACCGGCGGCCACCACGTTCTTGGCGATGTAACGGCCCATGTAGGCGCCGGAACGGTCCACCTTGGAGGGGTCCTTGCCGGAGAAGGCGCCGCCGCCGTGATGGCCGCTGCCGCCGTAGGTGTCCTGGATGATCTTGCGGCCGGTGAGGCCGCAGTCGCCCATGGGGCCGCCCACCACGAAACGGCCGGTGGTGTTGATGAAGATCTCGCAGTCCTTTTCGTCGAAGTAGCCGGAGGGTTCCAGCACGGGACGGATCACGTGCTTCTTCACGGCTTCGATGATGTCGGCCTGGGAGGCGGAGGCGGCGTGCTGGGTGGAGACCACCACGTTGTTGATGCGCACGGGCTTGCCGTCCATGTATTCGAAGGAGACCTGGGTCTTGCCGTCAGGACGGAAGAAGGGCACGGTGCCGTCCTTGCGCACCTTGGTCAGCTGCTGGGAGAGCTGGTGGGCCCAGAAGATGGGGGCGGGCATGAGGGTGGGGGTCTCGTTGCAGGCAAAGCCGAACATCATGCCCTGGTCACCGGCGCCCTGATCTTCGGGAGCGGCGCGCAGCACGCCCTGGGCGATGTCGGGGGACTGGTGGTCGATGGAGGAGATCACGGCGCAGGTGTCGGCGTCGAAGCCCATGTCGGAGCTGGTGTAGCCGATCTCGCGGATGGTCTCGCGCACCACGTGGGGCAGGTCGGCGTAGCCCGTGGTGGTGATCTCGCCGGCGATGACCGCCATGCCGGTGGTCACCAGGGTCTCGCAGGCCACGTGGGCGTTGGGATCCTGGGCCAGCAGGGTGTCCAGGACGGCGTCGGAGATCTGGTCCGCCACCTTGTCGGGATGGCCTTCGGTCACGGACTCGGAGGTGAAGAAATATTTGCCCTTGGTTTGCATTGGTCTGTTCTCCATGGTTCAGTATGGCCCGCGGCCGTCGCCGGGCCGCAGGTCGCCTGCACCGCCCGTGCGGGCGGCCGGGCAGGCATGGGGAAGCCGGACCGGCGCATCGGCACCGGTCCGGCCCCTGCCGAAAAAAGATGATGGCCTGTCCGCTAGTCCCTGAGCAGGATATTGTCGATCAGGCGGGCCTTGCCCATGCGGATGGCACAGGCCATGAGGGCCGGGCCTTCCACAGTGTCCAGGGGCTCCATGGACACGGGGTCCACCACGCTGAGGTAATCCAGACGGCCCAGGGTCAGGTGGTCCGCCCAGGTGCAGAGGGCGGCCTCACGCAGGATCTTGGCGTGGGTCTGTCCCTTCTGGGCCATGTCGCGGGCCAGCTGCAGGCCACGATGGATCCAGGGGGCCTGGCGGCGTTCTTCCTCGGTGAGGTAGACGTTGCGGGAGGAGAGGGCCAGGCCGTCTTCCTCACGCACGATGGGACAGGTCTCGATGCGCACCGGCACGTTGAGGTCGCGCACCATGCGGCGCAGGATGGCCTGCTGCTGCCAGTCCTTCTGGCCGAAGACGGCCACGTCGGCCTGGGTGATCATGAACAGCTTCAGCACCACCGTGCAGACACCGCGAAAATGGGTGGGCCGGCTCAGGCCGCACATGATGCGGGAAAGGTCCGGCACCTCCACCCAGGTGGCATGGTCTTCCGCATACATGGACGCGGGCTCGGGGATGAAGATGGCGTCCGCGCCGTGAGCGGCGGCGATCTGCGTATCGCGCTCGATGTCGCGCGGATAGGCGGAAAGGTCTTCATTGGGGCCGAACTGGGTGGGGTTCACGAAAAGGCTGACCACAAGACGCTTGGCAAGGCCGCGGCCCTGGTCCATGAGCGCCTCGTGACCGGCATGGTAATAGCCCATGGTGGGCACAAGGGCGATGTCTTCGCCGGCCGCGTGCCAGGAGCGGCACTGGGCCGCCAGATCTTGGGGATTGGTGAATATCTGCATATCAAGGTATGGTGATATAGTTAGTGGGGATTCCCTTATACCTGCTGCGGCAGGCCTTGTAAAGCCGCAAAAGCCCCGCGGGCGGGCCGGGGAGAAAAAACTTCTGTCCTGTCCGGCGTTTCCGGTTGCCTTGCCCGGGGGGAACAGGCATAACAGCATGCGGAGGTTCGTATGCTCAAACCTTTTTTCCAGGGGAAACTGGATACGTTTTGTGCCATCTATGCCGTGCTCAACGCCCTGCGCCTGACCCACGGCATCCAGACGCTCAAGGCGCGCGACATCCTCAACGAGACCCTGCTTTCCCTGGCCGAGAAGCCCGGTGCCCTGCGGGCCGTGCTGGAGCAGGACACGGACTACATGCAGCTGGTGGACGACATGATCCAGGCCCGCCAGCAGCGCTATCCCCTGCTGGTGGAAAAGCCCTTTGCCGAAGGCGAGGCCGTCTCGCCCGATGCCTTGTGGGACGCCTGCCGCGAGTGGCTGGCCCCGGGCGAGGGCCGCTGCATCCTGTTCCGCTTTTTGCGGCACCTGACGCCCGAGACGCCGCCCATGAACCGGCACTGGACCTGCGCCGACCGCATGGACGGGGACCTGCTGCATCTTTTCGACTGCAGCCACGAAGACGAAGCCGTGACGCTGATCCCGCGCGGGAGCTTCGTGACCCGCAGCGCCGACGTGCAGCGGGAACGCCTGCTGGTCATCCAGCCGCACAGCCTGCGCTTCCTGGCCCTGCCGTGGCGCGTCCACGCCTTCTAGCCTGACATTTCTCCGTTCCGCCCCGTTCCTGCGGGGCGGTCCCGCACGGCGGCGACCCGCTGCCGAGCATGGCCTATCCCGTTGCTTACGCAACCATATCGCGCAATTTGTGATGACAAAAAAAACAGAGACGGATAGGCTATCTCCATGACTGTCCATTCCTTTTCTTCCGCAGCCGGAGCGGCCGCGCCCCTGACGCGCGCCCGTGTGTCCGGCTCTTTGCCGGTGTGGTCCCTGAGCCTGGGCTGTCCCAAGAACCGTGTGGATACCGAGCATCTGCTGGGCTCGCTGGGCATGCCCGTGCACAGCGTGGAACACATGGGCCGGGCACGTCTGGTCTTCATCAATACGTGCGGTTTCATCGAACCCGCTGTGCGCGAGTCCATCCGTTCCATCCTCGATGCCGTGGAGCGTCTGGGCCGCTGCAAGCGCCGCCCCCTGCTGGCCGTGGCCGGCTGTATGGTGGGGCGCTACGGCGTCAAGGATCTGGCCGCCGACCTGCCCGAGGTGGACCTGTGGCTGCCCACCGGTGAGCTGGAAAACTGGCCCGTCATGGTGCGCGAGGCCCTGGGCCTGCCCGCCGCGCCCGCGGCGCCGGGCCGCCTGCTCTCCACGGGCCCGTCCTATGCCTGGCTCAAGGTGGGCGAGGGCTGCCGTCACAAGTGCGCCTTCTGCACCATCCCCTCCATCCGGGGCCCGCTGCGCTCCGTGCCTGCGGCCGACCTGCGCGAGGAGGCCCGCGGCCTGCTGGCCGGCGGGGTGCGCGAACTGGTGTTGGTGGCCCAGGACCTGACCTCGTGGGGCAGCGATTTCGACACGCCCCAAAGCCTGCCCCATCTGCTGGACGAGCTGCTGCCCCTGGACCGCCTGACCTGGCTGCGCCTGCTCTACCTCTATCCCAGCGGCGTCACGCCCGAACTGCTGCGCTACATGCGCGAGGCCGGGCCGCAGCTGCTGCCGTACTTCGACATCCCCTTGCAGCATGCCCACCCCGAAGTACTGACCCGCATGGGCCGTCCCTTCGCCAATGATCCCCGCCGCGTGGTGGACCGCGTGCGCGAGGCCTTGCCCGAGGCCGCCCTGCGCACCACCTTCATCGTGGGCTATCCCGGCGAGACCGAGGAACATTTCCAGACCCTGTGCCGTTTCGTGGAAGAGACGCGCTTCCGCCACTTGGGCGTCTTCGCCTATCAGGCCGAGGAAGGCACGCCCGCGGCGGCCATGCCCGACCAGGTGCCCATGGAAGTGCGCGAGGAACGCCGCGCCACGCTCATGGAGATCCAGGCCGAGATCAGCGAACAGCAATTGCAGGAATCGGTGGGCCAGACCATGCCGGTGCTGGTGGATGCGCCGCATGACGAGTGGCCGGGCCTGCATGTGGGCCGCGTCTGGTTCCAGGCGCCCGAAGTGGACGGCATCACCTATGTGAGCGGCCTGGGCGTGGCCCCCGGCGCGCTGGTGCAGGGCGATATCGTGGAGAGCAGCACCTACGATCTGACCGCCCTGGCCTGATCCCTTTTTGATAGTGTTCGGCAGGGGCGCTTCGGCGCCCCTCCTGATGACGGCCCCCGGTCTCCGGGCCGGGGGATGACAACGCGTGTGCCGTAAGGCCGCGCCCAACTTTTGCAGCATGCATCTGGAGCAGCGCATGACTACCCCTTCGCAGACGGAAACGGCCCGCCCCCTGGACGGCGCCATGGAAAACATCCTGGACGACGGTCAACGCCCCGGCTGGTGGCGGCATTTTGTGGGCCACGAAGACACGGAATGCGTCATCCGGCCCATGCATCTGGCCTCGCTGCTGGACAGGGCCGCCCGGACGCACGGCAACCGTCTGGCCATCCGTTTCCAGAATTTCCAGATGACCTACAGCCGTCTGCACGAAGCGGCGGAACGCTTCGCCGAGGCCCTGCGTCTGCGCGGCGTCAAGCCCGGCCAGCGGGTGGCCGTCATGCTGCCCAACATCCCGCAGACCGTCATTGCCTTCTGGGGCATCATGAAGGCCGGGGCCGTGGCGGTGATGACCAATCCGCTCTACATGGAAAAGGAGCTGCTGCACCATTTCAATGATGCCGGGGCTGAAGTGCTGGTGACCCTGGACCTGCTCTGGGCCAAGCTGGAGCCCCTGCGTGACCGCCTGCCCCTGCGCCTTGCCGTGGTCACGACCATCTCGGACGGTCTGGCCTTCCCGCTCAACTGGCTGTACCGCATCAAGGCCCGCCGCCAGGGCCAGGTGCCGCAGGTGCCCTACGGGCAGGAAGTGCTGCGCTGGAAGGATTTCATCAAGGTCCGCGGCCGCTTCAGCGTGCCCACCGACGAGGATCCCGGTGACGCCCTGGCCCTGCTCCAGTACACGGGCGGCACCTCCGGCCAGCCCAAGGGCGCCATGCTGGGCCATGCCTGCATCTCGGCCCAGATGCAGCAGCTGCTGGCCATCCTCCATATGGACTGGGAAAACTGCAAGCCCATGTCCTTCCTGAGCATCATGCCCTTCTTCCACGTTTTCGGCTTGGTGGGCAACATCATCCTGCCCACGGCCCTGGCGGCCACCACCATCCCGGTGCCGCGCTACACGCCCGCCGACCTGTTGCGGACCATCGCCCGTTTCCGCCCCACCTTCTTCGTGGGCGCGCCTTCGGTCTACATGTCGCTCATGCAGCAGAAGGACATCAAGAAATACGACCTCACCTGTATCGAGATCTGCGTCTCCGGTTCCGCGCCGTTCCCCACCGAGGCCCTGCGCCGCTGGGTGAGCATGACCCACGCCAGCATCACCGAAGGCTTCGGCCTGACCGAAGCCTCGCCCTGCGTCACGGCCAACCCGCTGGACGGCCCGCAGAAGGAAGGCTCCATCGGCGTGGCCTTCCCTCACACCGAGATCCGCATCGTGGACATCAACGACAGCAGCCGTGTCCTGGGCCCCAACGAAGAGGGCGAGATGCTGGTGCGTGGCCCGCAGGTCATGCAGGGCTACTGGAACCGTCCCGAGGAGACGGCCGCCACCCTGACCGACGGTTGGCTGCATACCGGCGACATCGCCTACTACGACGAAGAGGGCTACTACTACATCGTGGACCGCAAGAAGGATCTGGTCATCGTGGGCGGTTACAACGTCTACCCCCGTGAAGTGGACGAGGTCCTGTACGAGCATCCCAAAGTGGCCGAGGCCGTGGCCGTGGGCGTCAAGCATCCCACCCGAGGCGAAGTGCTCAAGGCCTATGTGGTGCCCCGTCCCGGCGAGACCCTGACCACGGCCGAGCTGACGGCCCATTGCCGGACGCGTCTGGCCAACTACAAGGTGCCCAAGTTCTTCGAGTTCCGCGAGGAGCTGCCCAAGAGCCTCATCGGCAAGGTGCTGCGTCGCATCCTGCGTGACGAGGAGGCCGCGCGCGTGGCCCAGGGACAGGGGGACGAGGACCGTCTGCTGCCCACGCCGGACCAGCCCGCCGCGGCGCCCACCCGTGCCCAGGCCCTGGGCCAGCAGGCGGGCGAGCTGCTGGACGAGGCCCGGGAAAAGATGGATTCCCTGCGCGGCCAGGCTGAAGAGATGATGGAGGAGGCCCGCCAGAAGGCCGGAGAGCTGCGCCGCCAGAGCGGTGAACTGCTGGACGAAGCTCGCGGCAAAGCCGGAGAGATGATGGAAGAAGCGCGCCAGAAAGCCGGTGAACTGCGTCGCCAGAGAGCGGCGAGATGGTGGACAAGGCGCGCGGCAAGGCGGGCGAACTGGGCCAGCAGGCCGGTGAGCTTTTGGAAGACGCCCGGGAAAAGATGGGGTCTTTGCGCGGCCAGGCCGGAGAAATGATGGAGGAAGCCCGCCAGAAAGCCGGTGAGCTGCGCCGCCAGAGCGGTGAAGTGGTGGACGGTGCCCGCCAGAAGGCCGGGGAACTGTTGCAGGAAGCCCGCGGCAAGGCCGGTGAGCTGGGCCAGCAGGCGGGCGAGCTGCTGGACAAGGCCCGCGGCAAGAGCGGTGACGACGAAAAGAAATAAGCAACACCATATCCGGGAAGCGGCCCTGCGCCCCTGCGCGGGCGGGATCGGCCCGGCTTCCTGACGCTGAAAAAGCGAAAAGCCCTTCCTGCGTGGCCGGAAGGGCTTTTTTTGCCCGCCAGGATGCGTTGAAGGAACGTTACGGGGGGCCCCCTGCCGGTGTGCGGGGAGATCCCTCTCGAAAGACGCTAGATCTGCACGGACTGGCCGGGCAGCAGGTCGATGCAGGTACAGCCGGGAGCCACGCGGGCCAGTTCGGCCTTGAAGGCTTCGGTATCCTGGGCCAGCACCGGGAAGGTGCCCCAGTGCATGGGGATGACCTGCTTGCAGCCCAGCAGCTTGCAGGCCAGGGCCGCCTGGCGGGCGTCCATGGTGAAGACGCCGCCCATGGGCAGCAGGGCCACATCGATGGGGTAGAGCCGGCCCCACAGCTCCATGCCCGCGAAGATGCACGTATCGCCCGCATGGTAGATGTGCTTGCCGTCAGGAGTGCGGATGATGTAGCCGGCCGGGGAACCCGACTCGCTGGAGTGATAGGCCTGGGTCATGGTGAACTCGAAGCCCGCGTGGGCCACGGTGCCGCCCATGTTGAAACCGATGTAGTTGAGCAGCTGGGCCGACGGCACACCGGCGGCTTCCAGTTTTTGGGCCGTGCCCACGATGGCGCCCAGCATGGCGCCGGTGTTCTTGCAGATGGCCACGGCATCGCCCACATGGTCGGCATGGTCATGGGTGACCAGCACCACGTCCACCGGGCCGATGGTTTCGGCCGTGACGCCGGAAGCGGGCGTCAGGAAGGGGTCCACGACGACATGCTTGTCGTCACAGCTGATATTGAAGGCCGAATGGCCGTACCAGAGGATCTGGCTCATGGTTGTTCTCCTTGTTGGGGGGGACCGCAGAGCGGTGGAAGCCCCGGAACGGGGAGTAAAATTATATCTTAACACTAGGAGATTGTCACGAAAAGAAGCGGCCCTGCCGCGGTGCCGGGCGGCGTCGCGCCGGGAGAAGGGGCGTGGCCCGTTTCCCGGCCTGTGACGGGATGTGCCGCCGGGCGGGCAGGGCTTGACAGCAGCACGCCCTTTGCCTAGAAAGACACGTGTGCGCCCGTAGCTCAGTCGGATAGAGCGTTGGCCTCCGGAGCCAAAGGCCGTGCGTTCGAATCGCGCCGGGCGCGCCACAGATTTCAAGCCCCCACGAGGAAAGCCTCGCGGGGGCTTTTTGTGTACCTGCGGACGGTATCTCACAGCCGGAGCAAGGCTCATCCGCAGGCAGCCCACAAACTGGCGAAAAACGGGGCATCCGCCTGGCGGATGCCCCGTTCCGTTTTCAGGCGGGCAGGGGGCAGTCCCGATGCGGGGCTGGTCGTTGACTGCCGTTAGCCCTGATGGGTGTTGAACAGCACGTCGAGATCCTCGATGCGGAACTGCAGCGGTTCCCGGCCGTTGGGCAGCAGGAAGGAGGCGCTCACGTTGATGCCGGAGGAGGCACGGGGGCCCAGGCCCTCATCGACCCTCTGGTAGCAGAGTTCGATATTGACGTTGTACGAGCCGTCAGGATGATGGAAGACCTCGATGGGCAGGCTGTTGGAGAGGGAATTGCCCTGGAGGTTGTTGATGCGGAAGGTCTCGTCGGCGGTGGCCGGGTCGGCCAGGAGGAGCATCAGGATGTCGGCGCCGCTGGCCTGATGCAGCGGGCTGCAGACGCGCCCGGCTTCTTCGGCGGAAGGGAATATGGCGATGAGGGCGTCCAGCTCCTGTTCCAGCCAGGGCAGGTTCTGGAGACTGCCCCCGCCACCGATCCTGTGCCCGTTGATGGTGATGCCGCGCCGGGCGAAGTCCTTGAGGAACTGGTCGGAGAAGAAGTTGCACTTGCGGATCAGCGCGGGAGAGGCCAGATCCTGTCCGGACAGGGCGGCGGCCCCGTTGCCCGGAGGGGTGGACAGGACGGTGGCATTGAGCCCGTCGAGCATGCGTTGCCGGGCGGCGGCCATGTCGAAGGTCTGGCCCCCGGGCAGGGTCAGGCCCAGGCCCTGGGGCACGAACCGGCGCACCTCGGCCATGCGCATCTGGCCAAGACCGGGAGCCCGGTCGAGGATGTCATAGAATTCGTCGCTTTCCGTAGCCTGGGCCAGGGTATCCAGGACGTTCATGAGCAGGAGTTCGTTGCGGGAACGCAGGCCTTCGTCGGCCTCCTGGGCAAGGTCACGGCGCAGGACATGCAGGGGGGAGCCCCCGCCCAGGGCACGGCGGGCCGCGGAGTCGGCGTCCATACGGGCAGCGACGCGGGCGGCCAGCTCCGGCGGGACGGGCTGCTTTGCCCGTTCGAGCTGCTGGAAAAGCTTCCGTTCGTCCTTGCTCAGGGGCTCCAGATTGCCGAGGCCCAGCATCCTGCATGCGGCGCGGGCCGTCAGGATGCGGACCAGGCCGGCTTCCGGCCCGCCATCGATGCCGGGACGCAGCGTGCCGTCCGACAGTGTGGTGGCGGCGTGCATGGTCCGGGCATAGGCATCGAAATCCCGCTTCAGTCCGGCGGGGGTGGCCTCGGCCAGCGTCAGGGTGCGCAGGAACCGGCCCGTATCCAGTACGGCGTCGCATATGGCCTGCGCCATGGCCGCGTTCACGGGCTTGGGAGAGTGCAGGATCTCGTCCTGCAGGATGCGCTTGGCCTCCCGGGGCATGGCCCGGGCGTGTTCCACCGTGTCCAGGGCCGCCACGAAATCGTTGATGACGTTCTCGGCCGCCGTGGTGGCTTCCGCCAGTGTGGGCTGGTGCATGTTGTTGCTGTCGTTCAGGCAGCGGGCGACGAGCTTGTCATGGATGGTCTGGACCAGGACATCGCGGGTGGCGGGACTGATGTCGCCAACGATGCCCCTGGCCTGCATGGCGGCCCCCAGACGGGCCATGAAGCCGTTGGGGCCTTCGCCGCTGACCTGCTCCGCCATGGCCGCGATGCCGGCCTTGGCTTCCCTCAGGGTCAGCATACGGGCGCTCTCGCCAAGGGCATCCAGGCTTTCGGCCGGTGTCAGCGAATGGTCGGCGCGCCGGGCCCTGGCTTCCAGATCGCGCAGGGCGGTGTCCCGATAGACCTGGAACTGCTCCGCTGTGGCCGGGGGCAGGCCGAAGCGCTGCCGTCGTGCGGCTATCTGCGTTTCCAGATCCGAGGGCGAGCCGTCGGCATGGGGGGCGCAGAGCTTCTGGAACTGGTCCCGGACATTGATGAGCCGGGACTCCAGACGGGCCTGGTCTTCTGTCGTCTTGATGCGGATGACGTCCCGCAGCACCCGGGCCGCGTCCCGCCCGCTCAGGGGGCGGCCGGCAGCCAGCTTGTCTTCCAGGCTCTTCCGGGCGATGTCCGCGAAGCGGTCGCCCAGCTCATCGGTCTGCCTGATGGTATTGATGAGCCCGTCCATGACGTCGCGGTTGGCCTGGGCGGCCGTGTCGCTGTGGCGTGAGCGTATCCAGTTGACGATGCGCCCCCCCCAGCGAAGAAGTGGTGGGGACGGTATGGCCCCGGGGATCGATCCCCAGATGTTCCTTGCCGAAAGCGCCCAGCCGTTGGGCGATGATGCTCAGGTCGTTGATCTTCATGGCGAATCCTTTATGGCAGCAGCGTTCAGATCCTCAGCATGCCATCGTTCCAGCCCGTTTCCGCGGCGGCCTGGGGCGTGGCGGCCTGTTCCCGCAGTTGCGCGATGGAAGCGCGCAGTGATTCCACCGTATCCACATGACGGCCCATCTGGCGGTCGAGGATGGTCTCGTCCAGATGTTCCAGCGGCAGGCGGCGGGTATAGGTCACGGCGTCGAGCAGGGGCTCGATGCCCAGCACGCCGCCGTTCGTGCCCTTGTAGAAGCTGTCCAGCTCCAGCAGCAGGCCGTAGAGCGCCAGCTTGTCGGCATCGCCTTCCGGCAGGCCGCATACCCGGCTGTACAGGTAGAGGGTATCGTCGTTTTCGCCGCATTCAAGAGTGACCGTCACCTCGTCGAACTGGAGCGTGCAAACGCCGTTCTCTGTCTCAAGGCCGTCTATGCCGATGTTGGCACCAAATTTTGCAATGATGTTGGCAATGCTTTGCATATGTCCTCCTGTTTTTTACTGGTGTTGCAAAAGATAGACCAGGATGCTCGTCTCGTCCATGCGCCGCGCGTCAGCGGGCCGGGCTGGACGGAGGCCATGCGTCCCGGCGCCGCGCGTCAGGCAGGTGCCCGCAGGGCGATACGTCCGCGCGGCGAAAACTCTATGGGAGGCCTTCCCCGGCAGGCAGGGCGGACGTGCGTTCTGCCCAAGAAGGCGACGCTTGCCGTGCGGCGGCAGGAGCGGAGAGAGGGGAGGGAGAGACGGGCACGAAAAAAGCGCCCTGCAGGTGCAGGGCGCCTTGCTATGGCGGAGCGGAAGGGACTCGAACCCTCGGCCTCCGGCGTGACAGGCCGGCGTTATAACCGTCTTAACTACCGCTCCGTAGTGGTGGACAGTACAGGACTTGAACCTGTGACCCCCGCCGTGTGAAGGCGGTGCTCTACCAACTGAGCTAACTGTCCGTCGTTGTCCTCTCGAACAAGAGTGTTTGTACGGGAAACGCCCCTCGGGGTCAAGAAAAAAATCGAAAAATGTGAAAAAAGTTTTGTTTCGATCATAATTATCTGGAATAAAAGGATGAAAAATTGATATTCGTTCCTGATAAATGGTCTTGCAGTCCCGGGGGGCCGGTGTTAGGTAGAAAAACACTTCAGTTCAGGGTGGAAAAGATGATGTTTTCCCGTTTCCGGCAGGGCCGCAGGCCCACCGGCAAAAAAGATCGTGATGCGCGTTTCCCCTCGCGCATGGGCATGGGGCTGCTGCTGGCGGCCCTGCTGTTGTTGCCGGGCTGTGCCCAGGCCGTCCCGGACAGCGGCACGCCGTTGCGTGTCTCCACGCCCCGGACGCTCTCCGGCCCTCTGGAGCCTGCTCCCCTCTCGGCGCTGGTGCTGAATGATGCCAGTGTCCGCCAGTGCCGGGTCTATGATGGTGTGCGCATCATCGCGCAACCCATGCAGGAGAACCTTTGCGCCCTGAGCTTCGATGACGGCCCTTCGGCCAATACGCCGCAGATCCTCGACATCCTGGCCGCGCACAACATCCCGGCCACCTTTTTCGTGCTGGGGCGGAACGCCGAGCACCGGCCCGACCTCGTGCAGCGCATCCATGACGAAGGCCACGAGATCGGCATCCATACCTATTCCCATCCCAATCTGCGCCACCTCAACCTGGCGGCCCAGAGCGAGCAGATCGGCAGGGTGCAGCGCTTTTTGCGCTCCCTGGGCATCGAGGCCCGCTTCCTGCGCCCGCCGTACGGTTCGTTCAACGACGTCACCCTGAAGGCTGCCGAGCAGATGGACCTCAAGGTCGTGCTCTGGTCGCTGGACAGCGAGGACTGGCGGGGCGTGCGCGAAGATTACGCCGCCCTGGTCAATACGCGGGGCCAGCGCTACATCAACAATGACCTGCGCGGCATCTTCCTTTTCCACGATACGGTGCACGGCACGCTGGAGAACCTGCCGCGCATCATCGCGCAGTTGCAGGCCGGGGGCTGCCAGCGTTTCGTGACGGTCAGCGATTTTCTGGACGGCAGCCTGGACCCCGAACCGCCGTTGCTCATGGCCCGCCGCACCCGGCATCCGTTGCCTGACGGTCGCGAGCTCATGCCGCCGGAGAGTTTTCCCGACGTGCAGCTGGCCGGACAGGAGAAGGGCCGCAGCGGTTTCGATGCCGCCCAGCGTGCCTCTTCCACAAAGGATACCAGCCTGATCTGGGCCGCGGGCAGCACCCCGGTGCCCATGGCCCGCAGCAGCAGCCCCCGCTGGGGCAAGGCCGCGGAACAGGCCCGCGAGCAGCAGGCCCGGCGTCTTGAGCGCCTGGAACAGGAACGGCAGGCCGCAACGGCCCAGGCACAGCAGCCGTCAGGGCCCGTCCATGCCGTGCGCGGCACCGTGACACCCCAGCGTGATTTCGGCACCAGCGCCGGTGAGGTCTATCCCGGCAGCCGTCCCGTGAGCTCCGTCGAGGATCTGGCCCCGGCCACCTCCGTGCAGCAGTAAAAAATGAGGGGAGAGCCTTCATAGTCCTTCCCCAGCGTATTCTATCACGCAAACAAACAGCCCCCGCATGATGTCATGCGGGGGCTGTTGCGTTCGGGAAAAGGTCTGTGACCGATTCCTAGGACAGGCGGGTCTTGAAGTCTTCGTAGCCGAAGCGGCGCACCAGACGGAAGCGGGCCGTGGCGGCCGGGGCGGCGGCGTCGAGGTCGGCGGCCAGGCTGCCGATGGACGGCAGGCGCAGGCCGTTGAAGGTGGTGGTCTTGACCATGCTGTAGATGGCCATGTCGGTGAAGATCAGGCGGTCACCGGCCTTGAGGGGCGCGGCGAAGCTGTATTCGCCGATGACGTCCCCGGCCAGGCAGGACTTGCCCGCCAGACGGCAGGTCCAGGGCTTTTCGCCGTTCTCGCCCGCCAGGCGCAGTTCGCCGTCTTCCGGGGCCAGCAGGTTGGGGCGGTAGGGCATCTCCAGCACGTCGGGCATGTGGCAGGAGGCCGAGGTGTCCAGGATGGCGATGGGCATGTCGGCCTGCACCACGTCCAGCACGGTGGCCACCAGCCAGCCCGCATTGAGGGCCACGGCCTCGCCGGGCTCCAGATAGATCTGCGCGCCGTAGTTTTGCTGCATGCGCGTGATGCAGCGGCAGAGGCGATCCAGATCATAGCCTTCGCGGGTGATGTGATGGCCGCCGCCGAAATTGATCCACTTGCACTGGGCCAGCTGCTTGCCGAAACGGGCCTCCACGGCGTCCAGGGTGCGTTCCAGCGCGTCGGAGCCCTGTTCGCACAGGGTATGGAAATGCAGGCCGGAGATACCTTCCGGCAGCGTTTCGGGCAGCTGGTGCGGCCGGATGCCCAGACGGGAGCCCGGGGAGCAGGGATTGTAGATGGCCACGGCGCCTTCGGAATGTTCGGGATTGATGCGCAGGCCGCAGCTGATCTCGCGGCCGTTGTCCCGGCACCAGTCCCGGACCTTGGGACCGAAGCGTTCCCACTGGGCCAGGGAGTTGAAGACCAGGTGATCCACCAGCGGCAGCAGCTCGTCCAGTTCTTCTTCCGTCCAGCCCGCGGCAAAGGCGTGCACTTCGCCGCCGAATTCTTCGCGGCCCAGGCGGGCCTCATCCACGGAGCTGGCGCAGGTGCCCCACAGGGGGCCGTGGCCTTTGGCGCGGGAGAGCAGGGAAAAGCTGTCCCAGGCGGCAAAGCCCTTGAGGGCCAGCAGGATCTTGGCGCCGGTGCGCTGCTGCACGCTGTCCAGGATGGCCGCATTGGCCGCCAGACGGGCTTCGTCCAGCACGAAGCAGGGCGAGGGGACGGTACGGGGATCCAGCAGGGGCAGGAGGTGCTTCATGTTTTGGTCTTTTGCAGGGGTTGGGGTGAAGAAGGGGCTGCCGTCTGGGGCCTGGCCGCAGGAGCGGCGGACAGTTTCCCGGGCCGGAGCGCAACGGGGGAAGGAGCCCGCGGGCCCCTTCCCCCTGAAACGGCGTTGCTGGCGTGAAAGGGACTAGTCCTTCACTTCCACGCACTGCCACGGCAGGCCGTAGGCGTTGAGGTCGGCCATGAAGGGGTCGGGGTCGAACTGTTCCATGTTCCACACACCGGGCTTGAGCCACTGGCCGGAGACCATCATCTTGGCACCGATCATGGCGGGCACGCCGGTGGTGTAGGAGATGGCCTGGGAGCCCACTTCGGCGTAGCAGGCTTCATGGTCGCAGATGTTGTAGATGTAGACGGTCTTTTCCTTGCCGTCCTTGATGCCGCGCATGACGTTGCCGATGCAGGTCTTGCCCTTGGTCAGCGGGCCCAGGGTGGCGGGATCGGGCAGCAGGGCGCGCAGGAACTGGATGGGCACGATGTCCTGGCCCTGGAAGCGCACGGGGTCGATGCGGGTCATGCCCACATTGCCCAGCACCTTGAGGTGGTTCAGGTAGTTTTCCGAGAAGGTCATCCAGAAGCGGGCGCGCTTGAGGCCCTTGAGGTTCTGCACCAGGGATTCCAGCTCCTCGTGGTACATGAGGAAGCACTTCTTGGGGCCGATGCCGTCGGGGAAGTCGTAGGTCATGGACCAGGACAGGGGATCGGTCTCCACCCATTCGCCGCGTTCCCAGTAACGGCCGCGGGCGGTCACTTCGCGGATGTTGATCTCGGGGTTGAAGTTGGTGGCGAAGGGCTGGCCGTGGTCACCGGCGTTGCAGTCGATGATGTCCAGCACGTGCACTTCGTCCAGCTCGTGCTTCATGACCCAGGCCGAGAAGACGTTGGTGACGCCGGGGTCGAAACCGGAGCCCAGCAGGGCGGTGAGGCCGGCCTGCTTGAAGCGCTCCTGGTAGGCCCACTGCCATTTGTATTCGAACTTGGCGGTATCCAGGGGCTCGTAGTTGGCCGTATCCAGATAGTGCACGCCGCATTCCAGGCAGGCGTCCATGATGTGCAGGTCCTGATAGGGCAGGGCGATGTTCAGCACGGTGTGGGGCTTCACCTGACGGATGAGGGCGCAGAGCTCGGGCACGTTGTCGGCATCCACCTGGGCGGTGGCGATGTCGACGCCCAGACGGGCCTTGACCGAGCGGGCGATCTCGTCACACCGGGAAAGCGTACGGCTGGCAAGGGTGATCTTGCCGAAGGCCCCTTCTTTGGCCAACTGGGCGCACTTGTGCGCCACCACGCTTCCCACGCCACCGGCGCCGATGATCAGAATATCCGCCATGACTTCTCCTTTTGAATCCGTTTTGTCCGTGATTGATGAAATGCGGCCCGCCAGAACAGGCGGTCATCCCCTCCATAGCCCACAGAGGCAGGAAGGTAAAGGGCAGGCCTGCCATGCCCGCTGCGGGAGGCCCGGCGGGAGCATGGAGAGCAAAGGCCGGCGGGGGATGGGGCCGTGTGCCGTTGTGCGCTGGTGCGGCGCGGCCTGCTGCGGGCCGTTCCAGGATGCCTGTGTTCTGTGACGGTTTGTCGACAGTATGCGGAGGGCAGGGAGATGTGCCGCAGGCCCGGCAAGGGGCGTGACGGACGGAAGGAAGGATGGCGGACCTGCGGGGCAGGCGGATGGGGAAGGGACGGCGGGCAAAAGGGCCGCCAAAAGAAACGGGCATGCCGTAGGGGCATGCCCGCAGGGGATCAGTTGAATTCCCGCAATGTCAACCGCTGGTTGTCGTCCGCGATCTTTTGCAGGGCGTTCCCGACGGCTTTGACATCAAAGGCCATGGCCTTGGCGGCGGCCTCGGAATCATGCGCCTTCAAGGCAGCGACGATATGGTCGTGCGCCTCGATGACAGCCGCCGAGAAAACCTCGTCAGGCTGGAGGGCCTGCTTCGCCTTGCGCAGGAGGTATTCCACAAAGTCCGAGATCAGGATCAGGATGGGATTGCCGCCGATGCAGGCGATCTTGGCATGGAACGAGATCTCGATCTCGCGCAATGCCGAAGACTTCTTTTTGGCGATTTCCTTCTTGGCCCTGTTCTGCAGTTCTTCGAGTTCCGCGATCTGTTCTTCGGTGATGCACTGTGCCGCACGGTAGGCGAAGTGCGGCTCGATGATCTCGCGTACTTCCGTCAGGTGGGCCAGGGTCAGGTCCTTGCTGTGCAGGAAGTTGATGAGGCCCATGTGGGCCGTCTCTTCATTGACTTCGGCCACAAAGGCACCGCCGCCGATGCCGGCCCTGATCTCCAGCAGGCCCTGCATCTCCAGGACGCGCAGGGCTTCCCGCAAGGTCTGGCGGCTGACGTTGAGGTTTTCTGTCAGTTCCTGTTCCGAGGGCAGCTTGCTGCCCCGGGCAAGTGCTCCGGACAATATCTGCTCCCGGATGCGATAGACGATTTCCTGTGGAACTTTGCGCTTTCGTACAGGGCTATCCAGATTCCGCAGCATATATTCTCCTTACGATTGGCAGAACAGCCAGCTCAGGGGCATTGATCGATGTCCCGGCCCGCAGTGCTTTGCCGGGCCGTTGCCGCAGGTGTCGGCCACGATCGGAGAAGCCGGCGGCAATGGCGGGAGAAGGGACAGCAATGGACCGGAAACGTTATGGAAAGTCTTTTTCCGGCCCTTTCCCATGACGCCTTGACATGTTTATATTATGATATTTTATTATTTTTTGTTAGTCAATAATTTAAAATCCCTCACGTATGTTTATCATATAACATATTGATATAGAAAGATATTACTTGCATGTCGGCAAGCATGCATCCCTAAGGGCTTCCCGCACCCCTCCATAAAGCCTGAAAGCCGGCATTCAAGGGACCGGCTTTCAGGGCTGTTTGATCATGAATAAAAGAGAACTATATCACTAGGTTGTTCCCTAGGCATGCTTGTTCTGCAGGCCAGGCAGCATGCCGTCCCAGGTGTCGACGTGGGCAGTGGTCTCCTCGTTGAACCAGGTGGAAGTGACGTTCTTGCTTTCCGTATAGAAGCGCACGCCGTCCGTCCCCATCACATGCAGGTCGCCGAAGAAGCTCTGCTTGTGGCCGGTGAAGCCGAAGGAGCAGACCGGCACCGGGATGCCCACGTTGATGCCCACCATACCGCCGTGCGTCTGCTTGGCGAATTCCCGCGCGTACCGGCCGCTGGAGGTATAGATGACGGAACCGTTGGCGAAGGGGTTGGCGTTCATGACTTCCAGGCCTTCCTCGAAGCTCTTGACGCGCTTGACGCACAGGACGGGGCCGAAGATCTCCCGTGTCCCGACTTCCATGTCGGCGGTCACATGGTCGAGGATGGTAGGCCCGACGAAGAAGCCCTTCTCATAGCCGGGCACGGAGATGTCGCGGCCGTCGAGGACCAGCGAGGCCCCTTCCGACAGGCCCTTCTCGATCCAGTCGATGACGCTTTTCCGGTGCCTGGCCGTGACCAGGGGGCCCAGCTTGGAGGTCTTTTCCCAGGCGGGGCCGAGGGTCAGTTCCTGGGCCTTGCTGGCCAGGAGCTGCACGAAGGTGTCGGCGATGCGTTCTTCCACCACGATGACCGGGAGCGCCATGCAGCGTTCACCGGCGCAACCGCAGAAGGCGTTGATGATGCCGGCGGCGCTGCGGTTCATCTGGCAGTCGGCCATGACCAGGGCATGGTTCTTGGCTTCGCCCAGGGCCTGCACACGCTTGCCGGCCTTGGCGGCCTCCGCGTACACCTGGCGGCCGATGGTGCTCGAGCCGACGAAGCTGACGCCCACGATGTCGGGATGGTTGATGAGGTGGCTGACATCGGAGGCATTGCAGGTGACGACATTGAGCACGCCGTCGGGCAGGCCGGCCTCCTGCCACAGTTCCGTCATGCGGAGGGCCGACTGCGGGGCGGAGCTGGCCGCTTTGAGCACGAAGGTGTTGCCCGCCGCGACGCACAGGGGGATCATCCAGCCGTGCGGGATCATGGTGGGGAAGTTCCAGGGCACGAGGCCCAGGAAGACCCCCATAGGTTCCCGGTAGAGGATGGTGTCGTAGCCGGACGAAACGTTCATGAGGCTTTCGCCCTTCATGAGCTGCGGCATGCCGCAGGCGAATTCGATGACTTCCCTGGCCTTCAGCACATCGCCCATGGATTCGTTCCAGGTCTTGCCCTCTTCGATGCAGAGCAGGCGCACCAGTTCGTCCAGGTGCTCGTCGATGAGCTGCTTCATCTTGAACAGCACCTGCACCCGCTTGTAGACGGGGGTGTCCGCCCACTTCCTGTAGGCCTTCTTGGCCGCGGCCACGGCGCTGTCGAGTTCCTCGATGCTGGAGGCCGGGACCTGGGCGATGATCTCACCCGTGGAGGGGTTGTAGGCATCGCGGTACAGGCTGGTGGTGGAGGGCACCCATCTGCCGTCGATGAAATTGTGGAGACGGCGGAGTTCACCCAGGCCCTTGGGGTCCGCGCCCTGCTGGAGAACGGAGTAGAATCTGTTTTCGGCGTTTTGGGACATGATCGTCTCTCCGTGGGTTCGGTGTGGAAGGATAGGGATTATATCATAATAACATATTATTATAATATATATCTTGAAGTGGTCGGGATCCCGGCCCTCACGGGCCGGGACTGTCAGATGCTCTCCTGTTCCGTCCGGGCGATGATGTCATCCTGCATGTCGGACGAAAGATCCACGAAGTAGGCGCTGTAACCGGCTACGCGGACGATGAGGTTCTTGTACTTTTCGGGTTCGGCCTTGGCATGCAGCAGGGTCTCGCGGTTGATGACGTTGAACTGCACGTGCCAGAGCTTGAGGTCCACGAAGGTCCTGAAAAGGGAGACCAGACGCTGCGTGCCCGCATCGCCCTCCACCACCTTGGGGGTGAACTTCATGTTGAGCATGCGTGCCGCCCGGCGGCAGGCCCCCATGTTCTTGCTGGCGGCGTTGGAGAGGAAGACCCCCGTGGGCCCCTGATGGTCCGCGCCCGGCGAAGGGGAGGTCCCGTCGGAGAGGGGCGTCCAGGCCAGGCGCCCGTTGGCCGAGGCCGCCACCACACGCCCGAAGGGCACATGGGCCGTCACAGGCACATAGCGGACGTCGACAGGCATCTCCAGGGCCGGGGAATGGGCCTCGCAATAGTCCAGGGCGGCCTTTTCCATGGCCTTGCCGATGGCGTCCGCGTAGGCGTCGTTGTTGCCGTAGCAGGGGGAGTTCTGCAGGAGCATCCGGGTGGATTCGCACCCCTGGAAGTTGTTCTTCAAGGCTTCCAGCAGTTCGCCCATGCTGATGGTGCGGTCCTCGTAGACCCGCTTCTTCACGGCGGACAGGGAGTCGATGACCGTGCCGAAGCCGATGAAGTCCACGAAGCCCAGTTCGAGCCCGCCGGGGATGTGTTCGGTATGCAGGTCCATGCCGTTTTGCATGCACAGCCGGTGCAGGGCGGAGCCCATGGGCTGGGCGAAGCAGCGGGGACGCAGCTTGTTGATGACATACTGGGCGGCAAAGGCCGTGCGCAGGCTGAAGCGCAGCTGTTCCAGGAAGGCTTCGAAGAACTGCGGCCAGGTCTGCATGGCGAAGGGATCACCGGTATCGGGGCCGATGCGCTGTTCGCCGGTCTTGAGCATCCTGCCGCGGAAAAAGACCATCTCCAGGCAGGCTGCCAGGTTGATGCGGCCACAGCTGGACGTGAGGGTGTCCCTGTTGGGCATCCTGACTTCGGTGCAGCCCGATGCCGCGTAATCGAGGGCTTCGTCCATGCGCGCGCCCTTGGCGATGAGCAGGGGGACGATCTCCTCGTCATTGAGGAGCTTGGGGTGCCCCGTGCCGTATTTCACCGTGGTGGCCACATCCCAGAGGAAGCTTTCCGGGCTCCTGCTGTGCAGTCGGGCCGCCAGATCGGGATAATGCAGGGGGAATTCCCGCTTGGATCGCAGGATGAGGTGGCTCAGGTCATTGGTGGCGTCCTCGCCGTCCACGGTCTGGCCGCCGATGGTCACGGCTTCCCAGTGGGCATAGCCCTGGGTGAAGGCGTTCCCCTGGGGCATGATGTACATCTCCACGAACTGGGCCATGCCCGCCCACAGGCATTCCAGCAGTTCCACGGCCCTGTCGGGCGTGATGGCGCCCCGGTCGAGGTCGGCCTTGTACAGGGGCCAGAGATACTGGTCCATGCGCCCGTTGGAGATGGTCGTGCCCGTGCGCTGCTCAAGACGGGAGAAGAGCTGGACGAACCACTGGCACTGGACCGCTTCGTGGAAGGTACGGGCGGGATAGGCGGGAACGCGCCGGCATGTTTCCGCGATGAGGGCCAGCTCCTGCTTGCGCTGGGGATCCGTTGCTTCGGCGGCCATCTTTTCGGCCAGGTCGGCATGGCGGGCAGCCCAGAGCATGATGGCGTCACAGACGATGGTGATGGCTTCGTAGAACGGACGCAGCTCGTTGGTGTGCCGGGGGTTGTCGGGATCCAGAGCGGCCAGTTTGTCTTCCGCTTCCTTGCGGATGTCCACGAAACCGCGCCGGATGGCACAGCCGTAGTCATGCACCCATTGCAGGGACGAGCGGAACGAGGAGGACTCGTTGACGATATAGCGGGGGGCGATGCCCGTCTCGTCAGCGAACAGGACGTCATGGACTTCCTTGGGAAGGGCCTTGTTGAACTGTTCGTGGTAGGTCTTCCCCGACCAGTAGGGGGCGATCTCCTTGATGGCGATCTCCAGATCCCGGGGAGGGATCCCCGCCTGGGAGGTCTCGCGGGAGGCAAGGTCCCCCAGGGCGGAGGCGTAAAAGTCCCCTTCGATCTCGGGATACATGATGCTGTAGCGCGGCGACCTGCCGATGCGGCCGGCCAGGAGCTGGTGGTCGTCGATGTGGACCTCGATATGCTCCGCCACATGGTACAGGGCCTTGGCCCAGCGCCAGACCAGGGGCTTGCCTTCCGTCAGCTTCATGGACTGGGTGAAGTAGAGGGCCCGCTGACTGTCGAGCATGGGCACGGCATCGGCGAAGGAATCGAGGATGGCTGCGATGCGCGGATGCTGCTGGTGGAAGCGCGCACGACTTTCGGGATCGAGCACGGCCTGTTCATGCGGAGAAAGGATCTCCTGGCCGCAACAGCTGTAATGACCCGTAGACATGATGTTCTCCTATTGCGGAAGGTCCGCGTTCCGGCGCTGGACGACTTCACGGATGCCGCGCCAGATGGTGAGCAGGATGGCGATGATGCCGGAGATCATGAAGAACGCGGCAAACGGACGGGAGAAGAAGATGGTCCAGTCATAGGTGGAAAGCTGCATGGACTTGGCCAGAGCCGATTCTCCCAGCGAGCCCAGGATGCTGCCCAGCACGATGCTCGCGGGCGAGTAGCCGCGGCGGCGCAGGAAAAAGCCCGCGATGCCGGCAGCCAGCATGATGACCACGTCGAAGGTGGAGTTGCGCAGGGCATAGGCACCGATGGTGGCCAGCACGAACACGATGGGCATGAGATAGTTGTTGGGGATGCGCAGCAGGTTGACCACGATGCGCATGGTCACATAGCCCAGGAAAAGGATGCAGCAGTTGGCCAGGAGCATGGACGTGAAGACCGACCAGACCATGCCTTCCTGTTCGACCATGATCAGCGGTCCGGGCTCAAGGCCGTGCAGCATGAACACGCTGAGCATCAGGGCCGTGGTGGAGCCGCCAGGCAGGCCCAGGGCCAGCATGGGGATCATGGCACCGCCGGTGGCCGCGTTGTTGCCGGTCTCGGAGGCCACCACACCGCTGATCTCGCCCTTGCCGAAATTCTCGGGGTTCTTGGACCAGCGGCGCGCTTCGCTGTAGCTCAGGAAGGCCGCCAGCGTCGCGCCCAGGCCGGGCAGCAGGCCGCAGAAGAAGCCCACGAACGAGGAGCGCAACACGTTGAAGCGCTGCTTCCAGAACAGGGAAAGGCTGGGGAACTCGATCTGCACCTTGGGGACTTCAGGCTTGAAGCTGATGGACTTGCCCGCGCTGGAAAGGACCTCGGTGATGGAGAAGAAGCCCAGCAGCAGCGGGATGAAGCTGATGCCGGAGGAAAGGCCCACGACACCGAAGGTATAGCGGGAGATGCCGCCCACGGGGTCCTGGCCCACGGTGGAGAGCAGCAGGCCGATGAACAGGGAGATCCATCCCTTGAGCGTGCTGGAGGCCCCCACGGTGGCGGCCACGGCACAACCGCAGAAGATGACGGCGAACATTTCCGGCGGTCCGAAAGAGCGGATGGCCCAGCGGGCGATGGCGTCCGTGCCGAGCATCATCCCCACACTGGAGAGGATGCCGCCGATGGCGGAACAGCTGACCGCCGTACCGATGGCCAGGCCGGCCTTGCCCTTCTTGGTCAGGGGGTAGCCGTCAAAGGCCGTGGGGGCGTTCTCCGGCGCACCGGGGATGTTGAAAAGGATGGCCATGACGGCGCCGCCGAACGTACCCGAGCAGTACATGACGCCGTAGATCATCAGGGCCTGTGCCGTATCAAGATAGGCGGTGAAGGGCAGGATGATGGCACCAAGAGTGACGACGCTGATGCCCGGAACGGCACCGAAGAAGAGACCGCCAAAAAGTGCCGTAAAAAAATACATTATATTTATGGGGTTGGAGAATATCCACTGTATCCCCTGGATGATGAGATCCATACTGAGCTCCTTTAATACAGCAAATTAACTATTTCAGAGTTTATAGTGTAGAATAACGGGATCGTACCCACAGGGAACGGTACGAACAGAAACTTGGTAAAGACAACGATGATGACACAGGCGACGGCAAGACATCTTAAAAGGACCTTCAGGAAGGACTTCATATGGATGATATAGGTGTACAGGGGAAGGAAGATGATCGTCGCAGAATAAAATCCTACATAGGGAAGCAGGATGACATAAAAAATGGGGAGTATGAAAACGCGAGCAAGAGTCTGAAGGTTGGTTCCGCCCTCTTCTATGGAGATGTCACCGTAAAAGAGCGTATGGACGAATATGATGACCGTGCAAAGGATCAGACCAAGGGACAGGAAGGCAGGCCAGAGGTTGGCGCCGTAGCGGTACAGGGCGATCTCGTCGTCAAAGGTGAACGTCAGTAAGAACGCTGCTATGCCGACAGCAAGGAGCACTGAAAATTCTATGACAGAATCCCTATTGATATGCATGGTATCCTCCTCGATGGCGCGATGCCCCTCGGGTGGCCATCGCGCCATCCACAATCACTTATTCGTAGCCAAGCTCCTTGTACATTCTCTTGTATGTTTCGATCATGCTGTTGAGCAGCTTGATGCATTCGTCAAAGTCCCTGTACTTCATGTCGGCAGGATACTTGTCGCTGATGTACTTCTGGAATTCGGGGCTTTCATAGGCCTGCTTGAACACGGCCAGCAGATAGTCCTGCTTGTCCTTGGACATCTTGGGATTCATGTAGAAGCCGCGCACCTTGTACAGGTTGCAGACGCTGGGATCCAGTTCCTTGATGCAGGGGATGTCCTTGAATTCCGCGGGGCGGGTATCGGAGAAGGAGACGATGGGCTTCATGTCGTTGGACTTGATGTAGGCCGCCACGTCGCCGGGCTGTTCCAGCAGGGCGTCCACATGGCCGCCCACGAGGGAGCTGTAGCGCTCGCTGGGCTTGTCGAAACTGATCTGGCGGAACTTGACGCCCGCTGCCTTTTCCAGCTGGACGGCCTGGACTTCTTCCAGGTTGCCGCGCTGGGCGATGTTGCCCAGGGTGACCTTGCCGGGGTTGGCCTTGGCGTAGGCGACGAAGCTTTCCCAGTCATGGAAGCGGGGATCGTTGGGACGGATGTAGATCTGGCTGTAGACGATCATGCCGATGGCGATGGGCACATAATCCTTGGTGGGGTCCTGCTTGAGCAGGCCGCTGACCAGGTGGGTCACGCCGTCGTCATTGTATTGCAGGAGGGTATAGCCGTCGGGAGGGGCGATCCAGAAGTCGTTGAAGCCGAGGGTCGCGTTGCCGCCGGGCTTGTTGACCACGAGGACCGGGACCTTCATGATCTTGCTGACCTGCTGCAGCATGGCCCGGGCCATCTGGTCAGCCCCGCCACCGGCCCCGAAGGGGACGATGAAGGTCACGGGCCGTCGGGGATAATCCTTGGGTTTTTCTATGGCCTGTACGGAGACAGCACCAAGAAGCAGTGTGCATAAAAGGGCACAGAGGAAGCGGGGGAGATGAAGACGTTGCAGCATGGGGACCTCCTATGGGTTGATGCTCCTGCTATGAGCATTCTTCTTCGTGACCTTTGTTTTTATATAAAATCCGTCAGAAAAAAATGTCAATAAAATATTATAATATTTTATTATTTTTTAATATAACATGCTGTTTTTATTATTGAAAATGTCATGGCTGCATGGTGATTGACTCAAAAGAGCAAAACGGAGGGAGGAGGCCGGACTTACAGGGGAAGAGCGGGATGGTGTGGCGTCCCGCGGAGGCCGGAAGAAGGGAAGAAGGGAAGGAGGGCGGAAACAGCCTGCCGTTCCCCAAGGGCGGCGGGCGCATCGTGGTGGCGTGTTCTCCGGCGGGGAGCGTCAGGAAGGAAGGTGGGGACGGGACAGGGGGAGCGGGCCCCTTGCGCCGCAGCCGGAGACCGGAAGGCGGGAGCCTTGCGGCATCGGCGGCAGTCCTGCGGGCCCGTCCCCCAGAGATCGGATGCCGTTAATGCGTGTGGTCCAGCACGGGCACGCTGTCGCCCAGTTTTTTGCGGATGGCGGCGAGCATGGTCTCGTGGTGCGGGCAGGGGAAGCTGATGGGGTTGCCCTTGCAGATACAGGAGGCCAGGGCCACGGCTTCGGCGCCGCGATCCACCAGCATCTTGGCGCGGGCCACGGCCCGCTTGCCGGGACAGCCGCCGCAGGAGACGAAGCCGATGACCTCGCAGGGGCCCAGTTCTTCGAATGCGCCCTTGCCCTGGGCGGCAAAGGAAAAGTCCGTGGTGCCGGGGCAGATGTCCTCGGTCTGCATGCAGCGGATGATGCCGATCTTCTTCATGGGAGCCTCCTTGGTTTGCTTATTGGGCCTGGGGCGTCTCCTCGCTGTCTTCGGGGATGACGAAGCCCCGCAGGTCGTCACGCACGATGGCGTCCAGTTCCGTCCGGTCATGGGCCGGGGTCTCGGTGAACAGGAAGCCGAAGTGGGAATAGCGGTCGTAGAAGCCGCGGCGCAGGTGCAGGACCTTGTGGAAGCGGGCGCAGAGGGCGTCGTAGTCGAAGCGTCGCACCGGCGGGCAGGCGGCGGGCTTGTTGAGCACGATGAGGGTGTAGAGCTTGTCCTCGTGGCCGGGCAGGATGCTGCCCCAGTCCGGGCGCCGGTCGTCCAGATAGCAGCCGTAGGTGGGGAAGCCCCAGGCGAAGAGGCTGATATCCGTGCAGCACCAGCCCGCGAAGCGCAGCGGATTGAACTCGATGGGCACCATATGGCCGTCGGCGTCGCGGCGCAGTTCCACATGCACGGGGTAATCGCGCAGGCCCAGACGCTCGTTGAGCCGGTCGAACCAGTCTTCCAGCGGTCCGGCCATGCGGCGGATGATGTCCGCGCTGGTGTAGTACAGGCGGTCGCTCACGTCTTCGGAAGAGGCGAAATCGTGCTGGAGGATGTTGCAGATGACGGCCTTGCCGCGGCTGTCGAAGTAGACGTCCACGGCGTACTCCGTGCCCTGGATGAGGGACTCCAGCAGCCACACCTGGTTGTCCAGCACGGCGGCGGGATATTCCTTGCGCCAGCGCACGGCGCTGGCCGCGATGTCGTCACGGGCGGCGCGCCACTGCTGGGCGTTCTCGATGCTGTAGACGCCCAGGCTGAAGAAGCCCACGGCGGGCTTGAGCACGCAGGGGCCGGGCAGGCTGTCGAAGTGGGTCTCCATGACGTCCCGCAGGGTCAGCTCGCGGAAATGGAAATCCGGAAAGAGCGGGGCCAGCCGCTGGCGGAACAGCAGCTTGTTTTTGAGCAGTTCGGTGGCGCGCACCAGCCCGGCATTGCCCGAACGGCTGTAGAGCCAGTCCAGGGCGTTTTCCGAATTGCTGTACAGGCGCTGCCCCCGGCAGCACAGGCGCCCGAAATCGCGGCTGGAGACGAGGTTGAGGTGCAGCCCGTAATCCAGCCCGGCCTGCCGGGCAGCGGGCGTATCCAGGACGGGTTCCTGCCGGTCGGCGGCAAAGGTGGCCAGCTCCGGCGAGACATACGGATCTTCCAGAATGATCATGGGCCCCTCGTGCAGCATGGCTGCGTAAAAAGCGCAGGGCCGGGATGGTTCCCTGACCCTGCGCGGTATGGTTGCTGGAGAAGCTCCCGGGACCCGTCCTCCACAAGGACATGGCCCGGCAGTGCGGGAGATGTCTCACGATGGCGCGGTCTTTCCCGCGAAGCCGGTCGCCACCTTTTTGATAACGCGCGCTGGGGAAGGAGGGGCGTTTGGGGAGAGGGGTCCCCCTCCCCCCAACGGTCCATATCTTCTAGTCCAGCACGCGGAAGTACACGGCAGGCTGGCGCAGCATGCCGGTATCCAGGGTGCGCTGCAGGGCGGTGCTCATGGCTTCCTCGGTGGTCTCATGGGTCATGAAGACCAGCGGCACGCCCTTGCCTTCGTCGGTACGCTGGATGACCTGGGCCATGCTCACGCCCTGGTCGGCCATGCAGCCGGCCAGATCGCGCAGCACGCCGGGCTCGTCCTCGACCATGACGCGCACGTAGTAGCGCGAACGCCATTCCGCGGGCGGCACGATGCTGGCGCGGGGCAGGTCGTCACAGGCGTAGCCGGTGTTGTGCGGGTTCTCGTCACGGGCCACGGCCATGAGGTCGGCCAGCACGGCACCGGCGGTGGGCAGGTCGCCCGCGCCGCGGCCGTGGAAGAAGAGCGAGCCGCAGGCATTGCCGCTGACGCGCACGGCGTTGTACACGCCGCCCACGCGGGCCAGCAGCACGGTATAGGGCACCAGGGCCGGGAACACGCCCGCCTCCAGCCGCACCTTGCCGTCGTCCTGGCCGGGCTCGCGGCGTTCGCGCACCTGGGCGATGAGCTTGATGCGGTAGCCGAACTCGCGGGCCAGGGCGATGTCCAGGCTGGACATGCCGCGGATGCCGCGCACGGGCATGGCCGTGTAGGGGTAGTTGACCCCGTAGGCCAGGCGGATGAGCAGGGTCAGCTTGTGGGCCGCATCGTGACCATCGATGTCCAGGGTGGGATCGGCTTCGGCATAGCCCAGCTGCTGGGCCTGTTTGAGGGCCACATCGAAGTCCAGACCGTTGGAGGTCATCTCGGACAGGATGTAGTTGCTGGTGCCGTTGAGGATGCCCATCAGGGACGAGATGCGGTTGCCGGCCAGGCTGGTGCGCAGGGCCTCCACCACGGGCACGGCGCCGGCAACACTGGCCTCATAGCGCAGGATGCGGCCCTTGCTGGCGGCCTTCTGGAACAGGGCGAGCCCTTCCTCGGCCAGCAGGGCCTTGTTGGCGGTGACGATGTGCTTGCCGGCGTCCAGGGCGCGGTCGATGATGGCGCGCGGGGCGTCGATGCCGCCCATGAGCTCCACCAGCACGTCGATCTCGGGATCGTTGATCAGCTCGTCAGGATTGGTGGTCAGGTCGGCTCCGGGAGGCAGGGGCACGGTGCGCGCCTTCTGGGCATTGCGCACCAGCACCTTCTTGACCTGGATGTCCCGGCCCGTACGCTGACGGATGATGCCGGCGTTCTCTTCCAGCAGGCGGGCAAGACCGCCGCCCACGGTGCCGAACCCGGCCAGACCCACTACCAGAGGCTTGTTGCTTTCGGCCATAGTGTCCCCTAATCGCTGGAGCCGCTGAGCAGGCGGCGGATGTTGCGCACGGCCTGACGGGTGCGGTGGTCGTTCTCGATGAGGGCGAAGCGCACGTACTCGTCACCGTAGGCACCAAAGCCCAGGCCCGGCGAGACGGCCACCTGCGCTTCGGTGAGCAGCAGTTTGGAGAATTCCACGGAACCCATCTTGCGGAACTCTTCGGGGATGCGGGCCCAGACGAACATGGTCGCCTTGGGCGCGGGCACTTCCCAGCCGATGCGGTTGAGGCCGTCGATGAGCCAGTCGCGGCGCTGGCGGTAGATGTCGCAGATCTTGGTGACTTCTTCGTCGCCGCTGCGCATGCCCACGGTGGCCGCGATCTGGATGGGCTGGAAGATGCCGTAGTCCAGGTAGCTCTTGATGCGGCTCAGGGCGTGGATGAGCTTGGGGTTGCCCAGGCAGAAGCCCACGCGCCAGCCGGGCATGGAGTAGCTCTTGGACATGGTGTAGAATTCCACGCCCACGTCCTTGGCGCCCTTGGCCTGCAGGAAGCTGGGGGCCTTGTAGCCGTCGAAGACCAGGTCGGCATAGGCCAGGTCATGGATGACCCAGATGTTGTTTTCCTTGGCGAATTCCACGACCTTTTCGAAGAAGGCCAGGTCGGTCACTTCCGTGGTGGGGTTGTGGGGGTAGCACAGGAAAAGCAGCTTGGGACGGGGCCAGGCCTGCTTGGTGGCGGCGGTCAGGTCCTCGAAGAAGTCACGGCCGGGCCCGATGGGCACGCTGCGCACGTCGGCGCCGGCGATGATGGGCGCATATTTGTGGATGGGATAGGTGGGGTCGGGAGCCAGCACCACGTCACCGGGCGAGAGCATGGCCAGCGAAAGGTGGGCGAGACCTTCCTTGGAACCCATGGTCACGATGGCTTCGGTGTTGGGGTCCAGATCCACGTCATACAGGCGCTTGTAGCGTTCGCACACGGCGTCGCGCAGATGGGGGATGCCGCGGGAGAGCGAATAGCGATGATTCACCGGCTTCTGTGCGGCTTCCACCAGCTTGTCCACGATGTGCGGCGGGGTGGGAATGTCGGGATTTCCCATGCTGAAGTCAACGATATCGATATTCTGGCGACGCAGCTTCATTTTGAGGTCGCCTACCACCGCGAAAACGTAGGGGGGCAGGCGCTGGATGCGCGAGAACTCTTCCATGGGGACGCTTCTCCTGCTGAAGTTCAAAAACTTTAGCCAGATTAGCCAGTGCTTTCGGCATTTGTAAAGCACTTTGCCAAGATAAGGGCTTTGCGCTACCGTGGTCGGTATTGGACAGGCTACGCCATCTCACGGACCCTTTATCGCCCTTCAACCATCGAGGACCGCATGGAACACCATATCCGTTTCGACGCTGACGCCATGACCCTGTATCTGCTGGACCAGCGCGCCCTGCCCGGGCGCGAGGGCTACCTGCCCATCCGCACCCTGGACGAGACCATCCGGGCCCTGCAGGTGATGGTGGTGCGCGGCGCTCCGGCCATCGGCGTCACGGCCGGTTTCGGCTGCGTGCTGGCCCTGGAGGAACTGCGCCGCGGCCTGCCCGCCAGTGCCGACTGGCGCACGGCCTATGACCGGGCCCTGGTGCGTCTGGAGGCGGCCCGGCCCACGGCCGTGAACCTGCGCTGGGGCGTGGAGCGCATGCGGGCCCTGTGGCAGGCCCATGCCGGTCTGGAGATGGAAGAGCTCATCCCCGTGCTGCTGGCCGAGGCCGAGACCATGCGCCGCGAGGACGTGGAGATCTGCCGCGAGATCGGCCGCCACGGCGCGTCCTGCATCAACGACGGCGACACCGTCCTCACCCACTGCAATGCCGGGGCCCTGGCCACGGCCGGTTACGGCACGGCCCTGGGCGTCATCCGCGGCGCTCTGGAAGCGGGCAAGAAGGTGCGGGTCATCGCCGACGAGACGCGGCCCTTCCTGCAGGGCGCGCGCCTGACCGCCTGGGAACTGCAGCAGGACGGCATCGACGTGCGCGTGGCCTGCGACAATGCCTGCGCCCTGCTGATGCAAAAGGGCCTGGTGCAGTGCGTGGTGGTGGGTGCCGACCGCATCGCGGCCAACGGTGACGCCGCCAACAAGATCGGCACCTTCGGTGTGGCCCTGCTGGCCAAACATTTCGGCATCCCCTTCTATGTGGCGGCGCCCCTGTCCACCATCGACCCGCGCACGCCCGACGGCGCGCACATCCCCATCGAGGAACGTCCCGACCGGGAAGTGACCCATGTGGGCGAGACCCGCATCGTCCCCGAAGGGGTGCCGGTCTTCAATTTTGCCTTCGACGTGACGCCCGCTGACTGCATCACGGGCATCATCACGGAAAAGGGCGTCCTGCGCGCGCCCTACGGCCCGGCCATCGCCGCGGCCCTCAAAGACTGAGCCTGCACGGACGGCACCAGCCGTCCGTTTTTTCTTCCCCTGTCCGGAAAGGAGCGCCCATGAAAGAACTGACCTTGCTGGCCGACAGCAGAGCGCCGCTGGCCTTCCATCTGGAGACGTCCGCCGCCGTGGCCCACTGGAACCTGCGGGACGTGCCCGGCGACCATATCTCGCTGCCTGCCCTGTGCGATGCCCGGCTGACGGAGATCCGGCGCGAGCACGCCGCATGGGCCTGCCGGACGGGCCTCAGGCCCGTGGAGGGGGCGCTGCTGCACGAGCATTTCCAGGCCGGGGAAAAGCTGTCCATGTGGTGGTGTTCGCTGCTCTATGAGCGCCATCCCAAGATGACGCCCCTGCTCTACGAGATCTACAAGCTGCGCACGCTGGAGCATCTGCTGGATGAGGGCGGCTTCACGGCCCTGCGCCTGGTGGGCGGCGACGACCGGCTGTGCGAGACCCTGCTGGCGCTCTGCCAGGCCACGGGGCGGCAGTTCGCGGACTACCACGATCCCAAATGCCGTGACGGGCGCCGCCGCAGCCGCCTGCGCCGCATCTACGAGGCCTGCCCCTCCCTGCTGCGCGCGGCCGGGCGCTTCATCCACTGGTGGTTCCGGGTGCGCCTGCCCCTCCGGCCCAGGGGCGGGGCCCTGCCCACCCTGCCGCCCGCGCATGTGGCCACGGGCACCATCGCCACCTATTTCCCCAATGTGGACATGGAAGCCGCGGCGGCGGGCCGCTTCCGCTCCCGTTACTGGGAGGGCCTGCACGACGCCCTGTGCGCGGCGGCGGCCAGGACGCCCGTGCGCTGGCTGTTCATCCGCTTTCCTTCGCCGCAGATGGATCTGGGCGACTGCATCAGGATGCGGGACCGCCTGCGCGCCGCACGGCAGGACGGCGTGAGCTTCCATTATCTGGAGGAGTTCCTCACGACCGCCGACCTGCGGGCCGCCTGGAAGCGCTATCTGCGTCTGGCCTGGACCAGCCGCCGTCTGGAGGCATCCATGCGCGAGCTTTGCCGCTTCGAGGGCTCCCGCCTGAACTTCTGGGCCTATATGGCCGATGACTGGGCCGAGACCTTCCGGGGCTGGCGCTGTCTGGAGCGTTGCCTGCAGCAGCGCGGCATCGACAACTATGTGAAGGCCGCCGGGCCCCAGCGCTGGTTCACCTTCCCTCTGGAGAACTGCCCCTGGGAACGCATGCTGACCCATGCCGCCCACACCACGCCCGGCGCGGGCGGGCCTGTGTACGGGGCGCAGCATTCCACCATCCGGCCCACGGACTTCCGCTATTTCGATGATCCGGCCACCTTCACGGACAGCGCCTGCGCGGCCTTCCAGCCCGACCGCATCTGCGCCAACGGACAGGGGGCCCTGCGGCAGTGGCAGGCCGCGGGTGTGCCGCAGGAGCGCCTGGAGCTGGTGGAGGCCTTGCGCTACATGTATCTCGTCGATGCCCGCAAGTCCGCCGTGCCGCCGCAGGAAGACCAGCCGCACCACCGCCTGCTGGTGGTGACCGGCTTTTTTGCCGACGAGACCGCCGACCATGTGCGCCTGCTGGCCCGGGCCGTACACGCGGGCCTGCTGGACGGCTGGGAGATCGTGGTCAAACCGCATCCGTATCTTTCCGTGGAGGCCGACCTGCGTCACGAGCTGGGGGCCCAGGCCGGGCGCCTGCGTTTTGCCGACGGCCCCATCGCCACCCATCTGGTGCCCGGCACCGTGGTCTGGTCGTCGGCTTCCACCACCGTGGTCCTGGAAGCGGCCCTCAAAAAGTTGCCCGTCATGGTCATGCTGCCCTCGGACGGCTTCGACCTCTGTCCCTTGCAGGACGTCCCCGGCCTGCTGCGCACCGGCAGCCTGGACGATGTGAAGCGGGCCCTGGCCCAGGCCGCGCCGCCCGCCCTGCCGGACGATTATCTGGAATTGCAGCCCGAGCTGCCCCGCTGGCGGGCCTTGCTGGAACTGTAGCCGGCGGACGGGCCTTGTGCCTAGGGGGCTTTCCCCTGCGCTGCGGAGGTCGCCCGGTGCCTGCCGGACAGGCGCAGGGCGGCCTTTTATTTCGGGGCCCGTCATACGGCCGGCAGACGGGGTGCCTGAAAACACGGGGGCTGCGTCTTGCCTGCGGCCGGGGCGTGTGCCTCATGCCGGCCTTTCGGCCTGCCGGATGCCTGCGCCCCGGGGCGGCCGCCCTGCGGGGGCTTGAAAAAACAGGCTCCGCTGGGTAGCGTCAAAAGAGCGGCTGCCCCCGGGAAGGACGCGCCGCGGAGCAGGCCCCGCAGGGGGCGTGCGGGAGGAGGTCATGGTGTTCAGCGAACGGGTCAGGAATTACGGCTCGCGCGGCAAGGGCGTGAGCGCACGTGACAACCATAGCATCAAGGGCATGAAGGCCCTGCACCTGCTGGCGGCCCTGGCCTGGGCGGGCGGCGCCTTTTCCATGCAGGCCCTTGGTTTCCTCAAACTGGGCATGGACGATCCGGCGACCGTGAAGCTGGTGGAATACTGCCGCTATATCGTGGATTCCTGGGTGGTCATGCCCGGGCTCATCGGCTGTGTGCTCACCGGCCTGTTCTATTCCATCTTCACCTCGCTGGGCTTCTTCAAATTCGCCTGGGTCACGTTCAAGTGGATCATCAGTTTTTGCGCCGGATTCTGGGGCACCTTCTTCTGGCTGCCCGTGGGTGACCGCTGCATCGAATGGCTCACGCCCATGGGGCTGGACTGGCCCCTGCGTTTCGTGCGCTCCTGCATCCTGCCGGAAGAGCTCTGGGCCAGCCTGGTCCAGGTGGCCATCATCTTCGCCATGGCCCTGATCTCCATCTACCGCCCGCTGACCTGGAAGCTGTACGGCGATCCCATCGTGCCGCCCACGTCGTAGGAGAGATATTTTCGAGGGCAGCCCCGTTGCCTGACGCAGAAAGGGGGCCTTCCTTCCGATTCCCGGCCTTTCCCTCATGCACTCCATCAGGCGGGAAGGGGGGGACAGGACACAGCTGATAAAAGAACAAGGGACGCTTCCGTACGGGGAACGTCCCTTTTGTTTTGGTCTTTCTTCTGGGAAGTACCCGGAGACAGGAGCCCGGCGGTCAGGCGTGATGCTTTGGGAGCTTGTTTTGTGCCTTTTGGGGTGGGCGAGGTGGGGAAAGGAAGTGTGCCCGTGGAGCATCAGGGAGTCCGCGACCGTGATCTGTTTTACCGGCAGCTACGGAGGCGGGATGCCGCCCCCGGCGGGGATAAAATGAAGAGGGAAGTCCCTCCTGCCGTCTCTGGAGGGGCTTCCCTGAAAATAGCATCGTGGGGGGCTTTTTCGGCGACGGTGCACCGGGGAGCGGCTTTTGTCCATGCCCGTCAACACTGGAAGCAGGACATCGCCGGCAAAGGGGAAGCCCTCCCCAGGCTTCTTGTCTCAGGCCTCGAAGACCAGGCTTTCGAACCAGAAGAGCAGGGCCTGCGGATCGCGCCAGCTGCCGGCGGGCAGACCGGCCTTGCGGCAAAGGTGTTCCAGATATTGCCCCAGATCCCAGCCTTGTTCCACGGGCACCTGCGGCAGGAAGACACCCTGGCGCATGCCCAGGCGCAGCAGCAGGCCGTGGCGGCCGATGACGATCCGCGCCGGGTCCGGGCAGGGGCTCAGGGGGCCCAGCACGGAGATGTGCAGGCTGCAGTGCGGCCATTCCGCCGCATCAAGGGCAGGGAAGCGGGGATCCTCGAAGGCGGCGGCGCGGGCCATGCGCCAGACGTTCTGCCAGAGCGGCTCCCGGCCCACCATATTGCCGATGCAGCCCCGTAGGTCGCCATCCTTGTTCAGGGTCACGAAGGAGCCCAGCGACTGGGCCAAGGTCCCGCCGGCCAGTGCGGACGGCAAGGGCGGCGGGCTGGCCTCCCGGCCCTCGAGGGCCGTGGTGATGCTTTCCCGTGCCAGCCGGGAGAGCCATTGCCGTTCTTCGTCATTGAGGGAAAAGGCGACACCCATGACAGACCTCCGTAACGGGCGCGCAGAAAGCTGCGCTATCCCGGTGGGCTCGCGGCCGCCGGATGCTCACCCGGAGAGCGGTGAGGGGCGGCAGGTCGCGGCAGTATGTCTTCAGTGTAGGCGGGGCAGGCGGAGGATTCAAGCCGGCGGGATGTGAGGCGGGCGAAGGAGGCGGGTACGGGGAGCCGGAGCAGCCCGGTTCGAGGGATGTTGGCTCCATGCGCGTACGGGAGCCGGGCAGTCCGGCAGCAATCGGCTGGCAGAAGTGCGTTGCCCGGGCGCGTACCGGGAGCGGAGGGACCGGCGCAGGCACCTCCCTGCCGCCGCCGGGAACCGGGAGGGGGACACCGCGGGGCGCTTCCGGCCGCTGTCTGCCGGGAGCGATGGCGGGGCATCCCCGCCGGGCGGGCTCCCATCCGTTGCGGAAAACGGAAATGCCGCGATGGCTCGCGGCATTTCTGTGGGGTAAGGCAGGGCACATGCTCCTGAACGGTATTTGGCGGCATACCGTATGATATCTCGTCCGTCACGGTCCCGACTGCGTGGGGTACGGACTGTTGCCGGTGCGGGAGGCACGACCGCCCGGCAGTTAATCTTCGCCCTCGGTGTGGGCCTGCTTACCGGCGCCCTTGAGGCCGTACATGGTGGTGGAGCCGGAAGACCAGAATTCCAGGACTTCTTCGTTCACCAGCTTGGTGAGGATCTTCTTCACTTCGCGGGGGCCCTTGTCGGGGAACAGCTCCGTGAAGTCCTTGAAGTAGAACTTGGACTTGGAGGAGGACTTGCTCTTCAGGAATTCGACAACAACGTCTTTTTCGTCAGCCATTTTTTTCTCCTGAACCCGGCGGCGCTGCGGAGCGCCGCCGGGGCGTTTTCAAGACCGGCCTAGAACTTGAACTGGGTGCTCTGGCGCCAGGTGTAGTACGCCGGGTCGCGGAAGTCGTCGATCAGGTGGTGGGTGAACTTCAGGCCGGTCAGCTTGAAGAAGCTTTCCCAACCGATACGTTCGGCCCAGTCGCCCAGACGTTCGTACTTGTTGGCGTTGGCGGCGTAGACTTCGACGATGTGCTTCACCGTCTTGGTCAGGCTGGGCCAACGAGGAGGTTCGTTGGGGATGTAACCCACGACGACCTTGGAGAACTTGGGCATGCTGATGCGGTTGGACACCTTGCCGCCCACCATGATGGCGATACCGTCGCCTTCGTGGTCAGCGATGGGCAGGGCGGGGCACATGGTGTAGCAGTTGCCGCAGTACATGCAGCGGTCCTGCTTGATGGCGATGGAGTTCACCTTCTGACCGTTGTGTTCGACCTTGGTGGGACGAACGGCAGCGGTGGGGCAGGCGGCCACAGCCAGAGGAATTTCGCACAGCTGGTCAGCCCATTCGTGGTCGATCATGGGCGGTTTGCGGTGGATGCCCACCAGGCCGATGTCGGAGCAGTGCACGGCGCCGCACATGTTGATGCAGCAGGCCAGGGAGATGCGCACGGGCGCGGGCAGGCGCATGTTCTTGAAGTCCTCGAACATGGCGTCCATGACGCATTTCACGGGGCCGGAAGCGTCGGTGGCGGGGGTGTGGCAGTGCACCCAGCCCTGGGTGTGCACCATGTTGCTGACACCGGCGCCGGTGCCGCCCACGGGAAACTTGAAGGAACCGCCGTCGAACTTGCGGCTGTTGAGCTCGTCGCGCAGGGCCTTCATGGTGTCTTCGTCTTCCACCATGAACTCGATGTTGCTGCGGGTGGTCCAGCGCAGGTAACCGCCGCAGTACTTGTCGGCGATGTCGCACAGTTCGCGGATGTGGGTGATGGACATGGTGCGGGTGCCGCCCACGCGGACGGTGTACACCTTGTCGCCGCCCTCGGCCACGTGCATCAGCACGCCGGGCTCGAGGATCTCGTGATACAGCCACTTGCCGAAATTCTTTTTGATGACCGGCGGGAAGAACTCATCATACTTGCGGGGACCGATATCGGTGATGCGCCCTTCCATGGGCTTGGCCGGATTGTAGCCGGAAGAAATAAAAGCCATGGTCTTTCTCCCTTACACTAGCGTTGATGGCGTTTGCGGAATTCGGCCAGGTCGCGGTTCCAGCCGCCGGGCACTTCCTCTTCCTTGAAGAAGATGTACGGGTTGGAGCGGGGAGCCGTGACGTGGTAAGGAGCGGCTTCGGTGTCGGTGACTTCGAGCAGCTTCTGGAAGGAAAGACGCTTCATGGTCTCGCCCACGCGTTCGCGGTTCTTGCCTTCTTCCATCCACCAGTCCCAGATTTTTTCGATGACTTCCTTGATCTCGGTATACGGCGCTTCACAGGAGATGAAGGGCACCAGCAGCGAGCCCATCTGGGCGCCGTCCACCACGGGGGCCTTAGCACCCACGAGGATGCTGGCGCCGCGTTCGTCACCGATGTGCAGAGCGCGAGGCATGGTGTTGATGCAGTGCATGCAGCGCACGCAGTCGGCGGTCTTGATGGACAGCTTGTTGCCGTCCCAGCTCATGCACTTGGAGGGGCAGCGATCCACCACTTCGGCCTGGATGTCGAACTTGCCCCAGTCACGACCGGCGTGAGCACCGGCGTTGGGCTTGAATTCGCCGCCCACGTAGGCTTTCACGGCGTCCTGGTCGATCTTGATGTCGTCCTTCCAGGTACCCACCACAGCAAAGTCGGAACGGGCCATGGCGCACACGCAGCCGTTGGGGCAGCCGTCGAACTTGAACTTGAACTTGTAGGGGAAGGCGGGACGGTGCAGTTCGTCCTGGTAGTCCTGGGTCAGCTGGTAGCACATGTCCTGGGTGTTGTAGCAGGCATATTCGCAGCGGGACTGACCGAGACAGGCTTCGGGGGTACGCAGGTTGGAGCCGGAACCACCGAGGTCGACGTTCAGCTTGTGGGTCAGGTCGTGGAAGACTTCTTCCAGCTGCGGGGTCTGGGTGCCCAGGAGCACGATGTCACCGGTGGAACCGTGCATGTTGGTGATGCCGGAACCGCGCAGGTCCCAGATGTCGCACAGGTCGCGCAGGAATTGGGTGTTGTAGTACTTGGCGGCGGGCTGGGCCACACGCATGGTGTGGAAGTGGGCCACGCCGGGGAACTTTTCGGGCTGGTCGCAGTAACGGCCGATGACGCCGCCGCCGTAACCGAACACGCCCACGATGCCGCCGTGCTTCCAGTGGGTCTCCTTTTCTTCGTAGGAAAGTTCCAGGACGCCCAGCAGGTCTTCGGGGGCATCAGCGGGGATCTGGTAATCGAGTCCTTTGGGATTGGCCGCACGGGCGGCGGCTTCCTGTTTGATGTCGGACACAAAGCTCGGCCAGGGGCCGCTTTCGAGCTGGTCCAGCAGGGGAGTCGCATGTTTCGGCATTGCCATACCTCCATGAGTGTATATTTCAACGAAAAATCGTTGAATATTTTACCAAATGCTGAAAATGAGCACATCCTCGGGGGTAAAGATGGCCTTTCCAGCCACGGCATGGCTTCTTGATAACAAAAAATCGTTGTATTTGACAATAGGGAAAGAGCAGATTTCGTTTTTGGAAGATAAAATATATGACTAAAGGTCTTATTTAAACGAAAAATCGTTGTTATGACGGGAAAGAAAAAGATCCGGGCCTCTGCACAGGCTGCAAAGGCCGGTACGCAAGCATGGGGAGCCACGGCACCGGACAGAAGGGCGACAGGCCGCGCGGAGCCGCATGGCCCGCCGGCAGGCACGGGCTCCACGGTGTGGCGGCCCCGGATCAGGCGTCCTATTTGCGGAGGCCGAACTTCTTGATGCGGGAGCAGAGCGTGGTGGGGCTGATGCCCAGCAGGGCCGCGGCCCCGTCGTCACCGTAGATCTTGCCGTGGCAGCGTTGCAGGGCATTGGCGATATTGGTCCGCTCCAGCGCCTGCATCTCCGCCTCGGTGAAGACGATGCCGTTGTCGTCCGCGGGCAGGGCGGGCAGGGAAGCGGGGGCAGGGGACGGAGGCAGGGCCTCCAGGTGCAGGAGCCCGTCCGTGCTGGTCACGGCCGCGCGCAGGAGGCATTCCTGCAACTCTCGGGCATTGCCGGGCCAGGCATAGGCCTGCAGGCGTCCTGGAACGTCTTCGGCAAAGGCCAGCTCCGGTCGTTGCAGGTGGGCACGATCATGCTCCAGAAAAGCCAGGGCCAGCGGCAGGATGTCCTCCGGGCGCTCACGCAGGGGAGCTATGCGGATGGGAAAGGCGTTGAGGCGGTAATAGAGGTCCTCGCGAAAATGCCCCGCACGCACCAGTTCGTAGAGGTCGCGGCTGGTGGCGGCCACAAGGCGCACGCTGATCCTGTGCCCGTTGTCCTCGCCGCCGCGCCGGAACTCTTTGTCCTGCAGGACGCGCAGGAGCCCGGCCTGCAGGGGCAGGGGGAGTTCGTCCACGGCATCCAGGAAGAGCGTCCCGCCGGAGGCGGCCTCCAGAAAGCCCATGCGGGCGCCCGCATGGCCGAAGAATTCGTCTTCGAAACTGCCGGGCGCGATGGCGGCGCAGTTGACCCGCACCAGCGGCCCCCCGGCCACGAAGCTCTGCCGGTGCAGCTCGGCGGCCACGGCTTCCTTGCCGCTGCCGGCTTCACCGGTGATGAGGACGGGCACGTCCGTGCAGGCCACCTGCCGTATCTTTTCCTTCAGCGTGCGCATGCAGGGGCTGTCCCCCGTCAGGGCCAGGGCGGCCGGGGGCAGGGCATCGTTCTTCAGATAGGCGTTCTCGATCTCCAGCTGCCGCTTCAGACGGTTCAGCTCTTCGAAAGCCTGGGCATTGGCGATGGAGACCGCCAGATAGTCCGCGATCATGCGCAGGCGGTCCATGGCCTGGGCATCCTGCACTTCGCGGCTGAAGACCGCGAAGACCCCCAGGACGCGGCCCCGGTGCACCAGGGGCTGGCCCAGGAAGGTGCGGATGCCTTCCTGCCGGATCCAGTCTGGCGAGGTCACCCAGTCCATGTCCGGGCGGACATCGTCCACATGATAGGCGGTGCCTGACTGGGCGATGAGCCCCACCTTGCCCAGCCCCAGGGAAAAACGGCTGTGCTCGCCGTCCAGAGCGGTCCAGACATGCCCGTCCATGCGGGATCGTCCGGTGCTGGCCGCCAGCCGCAGGCACTGGCGATGGTCGCGGCAATCATAGAAATGGCGGCAGCTGGCGCAGAGGCTCGGTTCGGTCTGTTCCAGCAGCCAGATGCGGCACAGGGCCACGTCCTGCCGGGCAGCAAAGGTCTCCGCCACCAGACGGAAGATCTGATCCAGAGACTGGCAGCGGGCCATCTCCAGGAGCAGGGCCCGGGTCTGGCCCATATCCTGTTCGGGGGTCGGGGTTCCGGCAGGCAGGTCTGGCGTGGCCCCGGTGCGGGGGGAAGCGGGATGGTCGTGCATGGTCTCTCCGTCTGATGGCTGCTGTGCCCGGAGCCGATGGGCTGCGGGGATGCGCTCCCTGTGGGGCCTCGTGCCGGACAGGGGCGGCAGGCCGGGGCTGGCTGCCCTTCGGCATGTTGCAGGCCCAGACTACTGGTGACGGCAGGCTTTTTCAACGAAAAATAGTTGGAGCGGGGCTGTGCGGCCCACGTATCGTGAGGCCGGAGCGTCCGTATCCAGAGGCAGGCGTGCCGCTTGCTGTCCCATCAGCGGCAAGGCATCGTTGCCCTGGTACCGCCGTGACGTGTCGTGCCGTGACCATAGCAGGAAAGGACGGCCCGGTATCGTGACTAAGAGGGCTGTGGCTGACTGTGAGGCTGCTTGTCCGCAGGGATGCGGGAAGATGCCGGAGAAGAGACGGTGCGGCGGAAGATGAGGCACCTCACGCTATAGTGCCGGGGCCGGTATGGCCGGAATGCCGGGATGCAGCCCGGCCTCTGGAAGGGCGGAAGGATCGTAGGCCGCAGGGGACAGCGTGGGAGGGAGAAAACAAGAAATGCCACAACAGAGGTTGCGGCATTTCTTGAGAAAGGAGTCGAAGCTCCAGTGGCCTTTGTAAACGCACAGACGTCGCAGTCGGGGCGTTCAAAAGCCGAAGGCAGAAAGACTAGTCTTCGCCTTCGGTGTGGGCCTGCTTGCCAGCGCCCTTCAGGCCGTACATGGTGGTGGAGCCGGAAGACCAGAATTCCAGGACTTCTTCGTTCACCAGCTTGGTGAGGATCTTCTTCACTTCGCGGGGGCCCTTGTCGGGGAACAGCTCCGTGAAGTCCTTGAAGTAGAACTTGGACTTGGAGGAGGACTTGCTCTTCAGGAATTCGACAACAACGTCTTTTTCGTCAGCCATTTTTTTCTCCTGAACCCGGCGGCGCTGCGGAGCGCCGCCGGGGCGTTTTCAAGACCGGCCTAGAACTTGAACTGGGTGCTCTGGCGCCAGGTGTAGTACGCCGGGTCGCGGAAGTCGTCGATCAGGTGGTGGGTGAACTTCAGGCCGGTCAGCTTGAAGAAGCTTTCCCAACCGATACGTTCGGCCCAGTCGCCCAGACGTTCGTACTTGTTGGCGTTGGCGGCGTAGACTTCGACGATGTGCTTCACCGTCTTGGTCAGGCTGGGCCAACGAGGAGGTTCGTTGGGGATGTAACCCACGACGACCTTGGAGAACTTGGGCATGCTGATGCGGTTGGACACCTTGCCGCCCACCATGATGGCGATACCGTCGCCTTCGTGGTCAGCGATGGGCAGGGCGGGGCACATGGTGTAGCAGTTGCCGCAGTACATGCAGCGGTCCTGCTTGATGGCGATGGAGTTCACCTTCTGACCGTTGTGTTCGACCTTGGTGGGACGAACGGCAGCGGTGGGGCAGGCGGCCACAGCCAGAGGAATTTCGCACAGCTGGTCAGCCCATTCGTGGTCGATCATGGGCGGTTTGCGGTGGATGCCCACCAGGCCGATGTCGGAGCAGTGCACGGCGCCGCACATGTTGATGCAGCAGGCCAGGGAGATGCGCACGGGCGCGGGCAGGCGCATGTTCTTGAAGTCCTCGAACATGGCGTCCATGACGCATTTCACGGGGCCGGAAGCGTCGGTGGCGGGGGTGTGGCAGTGCACCCAGCCCTGGGTGTGCACCATGTTGCTGACACCGGCGCCGGTGCCGCCCACGGGAAACTTGAAGGAACCGCCGTCGAACTTGCGGCTGTTGAGCTCGTCGCGCAGGGCCTTCATGGTGTCTTCGTCTTCCACCATGAACTCGATGTTGCTGCGGGTGGTCCAGCGCAGGTAACCGCCGCAGTACTTGTCGGCGATGTCGCACAGTTCGCGGATGTGGGTGATGGACATGGTGCGGGTGCCGCCCACGCGGACGGTGTACACCTTGTCGCCGCCCTCGGCCACGTGCATCAGCACGCCGGGCTCGAGGATCTCGTGATACAGCCACTTGCCGAAATTCTTTTTGATGACCGGCGGGAAGAACTCATCATACTTGCGGGGACCGATATCGGTGATGCGCCCTTCCATGGGCTTGGCCGGATTGTAGCCGGAAGAAATAAAAGCCATGGTCTTTCTCCCTTACACTAGCGTTGATGGCGTTTGCGGAATTCGGCCAGGTCGCGGTTCCAGCCGCCGGGCACTTCCTCTTCCTTGAAGAAGATGTACGGGTTGGAGCGGGGAGCCGTGACGTGGTAAGGAGCGGCTTCGGTGTCGGTGACTTCGAGCAGCTTCTGGAAGGAAAGACGCTTCATGGTCTCGCCCACGCGTTCGCGGTTCTTGCCTTCTTCCATCCACCAGTCCCAGATTTTTTCGATGACTTCCTTGATCTCGGTATACGGCGCTTCACAGGAGATGAAGGGCACCAGCAGCGAGCCCATCTGGGCGCCGTCCACCACGGGGGCCTTAGCACCCACGAGGATGCTGGCGCCGCGTTCGTCACCGATGTGCAGAGCGCGAGGCATGGTGTTGATGCAGTGCATGCAGCGCACGCAGTCGGCGGTCTTGATGGACAGCTTGTTGCCGTCCCAGCTCATGCACTTGGAGGGGCAGCGATCCACCACTTCGGCCTGGATGTCGAACTTGCCCCAGTCACGACCGGCGTGAGCACCGGCGTTGGGCTTGAATTCGCCGCCCACGTAGGCTTTCACGGCGTCCTGGTCGATCTTGATGTCGTCCTTCCAGGTACCCACCACAGCAAAGTCGGAACGGGCCATGGCGCACACGCAGCCGTTGGGGCAGCCGTCGAACTTGAACTTGAACTTGTAGGGGAAGGCGGGACGGTGCAGTTCGTCCTGGTAGTCCTGGGTCAGCTGGTAGCACATGTCCTGGGTGTTGTAGCAGGCATATTCGCAGCGGGACTGACCGAGACAGGCTTCGGGGGTACGCAGGTTGGAGCCGGAACCACCGAGGTCGACGTTCAGCTTGTGGGTCAGGTCGTGGAAGACTTCTTCCAGCTGCGGGGTCTGGGTGCCCAGGAGCACGATGTCACCGGTGGAACCGTGCATGTTGGTGATGCCGGAACCGCGCAGGTCCCAGATGTCGCACAGGTCGCGCAGGAATTGGGTGTTGTAGTACTTGGCGGCGGGCTGGGCCACACGCATGGTGTGGAAGTGGGCCACGCCGGGGAACTTTTCGGGCTGGTCGCAGTAACGGCCGATGACGCCGCCGCCGTAACCGAACACGCCCACGATGCCGCCGTGCTTCCAGTGGGTTTCCTTTTCTTCGTAGGAAAGTTCCAGCACACCGAGCAGGTCTTCGGGGGCGTCAGCGGGGATCTGATAGTCCAGCCCGTCCGGATTGGCCGCGCGGTGAGCCGCTTCCTGTTTGATGTCGGACACAAAGCTCGGCCAGGGGCCGCTTTCAAGCTGGTCCAACAGGGGGGTTGCATGTTTCGCCATTGCCATACCTCCACATGGTTTGTTGTATCACATCGCGTGATGTGCCTTCGTCATGACGCTTGGGGCCGGAGTAGCCCGGAACCGCACACGACAAAACGCCGCCGGGGCGGCCTCGTCTTGCGGCCTGCACACATCAGTGTGCCGCCCCAGGTGCTGTTCCCTGTCCGGCGTAGTCAGACGGGGGATCGCAGGCGCAGCGGCAGACGCTGTTGGACGTCCGACACTGCGGGCTGCAATGCAGTTCTGCTTCTTTTAGCGTATTTCTTTGGCGATGACAACCGCTGTTTCTTGTGATTGACCGCTTTTTCACAGCACAGTCACAATGCGGGCCGCGCGGCCATGTTGTTTGTATGGTACGGATAACTATGTGAAAAAAATGTCATATCAAATCCCCCAAAATACACGCTATGCCGCCATGATGCCGCATGGTGCAGTCACGGCCGGTCCTCTGCCGCACCCCTCCGTCAGCAGGGCACGCCGTCCTGCGCAGGAGCGCCTTTTGTGGTCGCCTTGGCAAAAAAGGTATTAGCGGCTATGGTTCGGGCAGTATTTCACAGTGCCGCCGGGAGCGGCCCAGCAAGGAAAAAAGCATGAAAGACGAGCGTGGTTTGTATTATTTCCCCAATGCCGCGGACCGCAGGGCCCGCATGTACGTGCGGCGCGGTGAGGACGGCGGCGTGCAGTTCCGCCTTTGGCAGTCCGACCATCCCGAGGTCTGGGACCGCCACCAGTGGCTGGACTTGCAGGTCATCGAGGACGCGGCGCGCCTCTACCGCGAGGAGCGCAACGCCGATGCCGACCCCCTCAAGCTCTATGATGCGGCCGTGGCCCGCGCCCTGCTGGAGGAGGCCGGTCTGTGAACGGGCGCTGGTCGCCGGAACGCAAGGCCTTTTTAGTGCGTGACCTGGTGCGTGACTACTGCCAGGTCTATGAGGGGCTGGAAGAACAGCGCCGCCGTTTCGACCACGAAGGCGCCGTTTCCTATTCGTCCATCCGTGACCTCCTGGGCGAGGCCATGCGCAAGGGCGTGTTCTGGCGTCTCAAGGATACGGCGCATCATCTGTTCCGCAACAGCCAGTCCCAGACACCGGACAAGGACGCCATCCTGCTCTGGCAGTATTCCGGCAGCCGTCATCCCGACGGCCTGGTCAGCCAGCAGCCGGTGGAGGCCCTCATCGACTGGTGCGTGGGCTACGCCTTCCACGAGTGCGCCAAGCTGCGCGAGGATGCCTTCCAGCGCCAGCACTACGCCAACCGTCTGGCCCAGCTGGGGCGCCACCAGGGCGTGACGGCCGAGCTCTACGATCCTTTGCGCCGGCTGGGCGAACAGACCGCCGAGAGCTCCGCGCGCGAGCTGCAGCGCATCCTGCATGTGCTGCGGCATGGCCTGTTCCTGCTGCTGCGCTATCTGGAAGGGCAGGAGGACAACACCCATCTGGCCCGCTGGCTGGTCATGGAAGAGGCCCGGGCCCGGGCTGTCTTTGCCGACCTGTATGACGACCTGCTCTCCGCCCTGTACGGGAGCCGGCCCCAGCGCCTGTACATGCTGGCGGCCTGGGATTTGTTGGAGGCCGGTCGCAGCGAGGAGGCCCGCTGCATGCTGGAATGCGCCGCCCGGATGGGCCGTCTGGATGCCGAGAGCCTGACCCTGCTGCGGCAGCTGGAACAACTGCAGGAAGAGGGGCGATGATGGCGCGACAGTTTTCCTTTCCCCGTCTGCTGGTGAACCTCTTCTGCCTGTTGCTGGCGGCCGTGCTGCTGGCCGGTTGCGGCAGCAAGGACACCTCCTGGCGCAAGGGCGGCGTGCCGGGCTCCAAGCCCTATACCGTGCGCGGCAAGACCTATTATCCGCTCAAGTCGGCCCACGGCTTCGTGGAAGAGGGCGTGGCCTCTTGGTACGGCCCGGGCTTCCACGGCAAAAAGACGGCCAGCGGCGAGCGCTTCAATCAGTACAACATCAGCGCCGCGCACAAGATCCTGCCCTTGGGCACGGAAGTGCGCGTGACCAACCTGGAAAACCACCGTTCCCTCATCCTGCGCATCAACGACCGCGGCCCCTTCGTGGACGACCGCGTCATCGACCTTTCGCGCGGGGCCGCCCAGCGTCTGGGCGTCATCGGCAAGGGCACGGCTCGGGTGCGCATCCAGAGCCTGGGCGACGTGCCCCAGGTGGAAGACGGCGATGTGGTGCGCGGCAACTTCTTCGTCCAGATCGGCGCTTTCTCCAAAAAGGACAACGCGCGGGGCCTCATCGAGCGCCTCACCCGCAGCGGCCAAAAGGGCCGCATGATCTTCGGCAGCAACAACCTCTGGAACGTGCAGGTGGGCCCGTGGGAAGACTCCCGCAAGGCCGACGAGATGATGCGCGTGCTGCGTGCCCTGTACCCCCACGCCTTCGTGGTGGGCGACGGCGGCGCGAGCTAGACCTGGTTCTCTTTAGATCCGAACCCTTATATAAAGGCGGGCCTTCGTTATTTCGGAGGCCCGCCTTTTGGCGGTTAGAGGGAGATATTCTATTTTGTCCAAATGGAAAGCGCCATCGCCGTAAGCTCTTCTTGCCTCAGCTGGATCTGTTTTACTCCCCAATCGTCATAGGTAAGCAGTTTCTTTGTCAAATTTATATCTGAGTCACTGTATCCTTTCTTTTTTTCAGAGAATTTTTTATTTGAATTTCTTTTATTAAAATTAGCTCCAAGCAAAGTAAGATTACCAAGACGCCACAGATAGTCCGTGTGATCTTTTTCGGAAATTCCCCACTTGCTATGATTTTCTGGCATAATATGTTCGATATGAACTTTATTGAAATCAAGGGCTATGTTTGTTTCATTTTGGTACTTATTTGCTATTTTTACCAAAATGTACCGAATTAATGATTTTGTTTTTGTTTTAAATTTCTTAAATATTTGACTAAATTGGTCATCGTCGATAATTTCATTTCGAATTTCATTGCAAGCTTCTTCTGCTGTTAGCTGCCCATGATAAATATGGCTTGCAATTCTTGTGAATATTTTTTCATATTTATTTGCAGTAATACCGCATATTGAAAAATTCCTAAAAACCAGACTTTCTATCGCTGTTGTGATATTATAAATTTCGTCTTCAGAAAATTTTCTTAGGTCAGCAGCTAAAATGATGGGATAAAAAGTTTTAGCTTTGAGTGTTTTTAAATTATTGAGGCTTTCTCGTAATTCCTGCTTTTCAAAGAAAGTATTGTCTTCTGGCGCAGTAATGGCATTGTATACAGGGGAAAGGTGAAGGAGTTTATCAACAAATTGTTTGCAATCCTTTTCGTTATGGATAGACTTGCTTATTCTTCGATAGAGTTCTTTTTCTCGCGTGAACTCTCCATAAAAATTATAGAAATGTCTAATATAAGACGTGATATTTACCTTATCCAGAGTTTCTATTATCGACAGCCAGTTTGATTTGACTTCAGATATATATTTGCCTGAGCTTCTAAAAATATAGTTTTTGAGAAGATCTGCTGTTTCAAGATCTTTTCCTCGGGCATTGAGTGTCTCAAAAATAACAAAAGCTTCATTTATATCTGTTGATTCTATATACATAACAATAAAATTTGATGTAAATGTATTATATAGCGAAATTAACTTGTCGTATTTTTTGTTTATATCATTATCAGAGATGTAGGATGATACTTTTTCTTTGAAATATAAATATGCCTCTTTAAGGCGTGTGTGCGATTTGTACTTTTCTTTACTATCGAATAGTTCTTTTTCGAGAATGTTTTTCTTAAAATATAAGTTATCTATTTCGCCAAGTGTTATATGAAATCTTTCTTGTTCATCATCCTCATCCTCTGTTCCGACTAGTTTTATCTGTATTTGTTGTGCTTTTTTATACGCTTTTGAGAGTTGATGTTTACTGCTATTATATATATTTTCAAATTCGCGCATAATTACACAAATTAGGATTGTTGAAGTAGTTGCTCTTTGCTGTCCATCGATAATATATTTTGATTTTTCTGTATTATTTACAACTACTTGTCCAAAAAAATGTTTATCATCAATATTGTTTTCAAGATAAATGAGATCATCCCATAAATCTTCAAGTTCTTCTTTTCCCCAAGAGTATTCACGCTGATAATCTGGAATTAAATAAGTATCAGAGAGAAAAATTTTAATTGGTTTTATGCCAAAATTTTGCAGTGCCATATCAGTAACCTCCATAGGAATATATTAGAACAACGACAAGTGTTCCCGCACGGCCTTGGTGTGGCGGGCCAATGTGCTCTGGCGGCAGAAGTCGCGCACCAGCGGCAGGAAGCTGGAGGGCTCCAGGGCCAGTTCCCGGCCGAAGAGGCGACGCCCGGCGCTGTGGCTCACATACAGGGCGCGGGCGGCGCGGGTCAGGCCCACGTAGAACAGGCGGCGCTCTTCTTCCAGACGGGCGGCCTGCGCGGCGGGGGACATGTCGTCGTCCGGGTTCTCCAGCAGCAGGTCACGGCGCATGGGCAGCAGGCCCTCTTCCAGCCCGGGCAGGAACACGGCCTGGAATTCGAGGCCCTTGGAAGCGTGCAGGGTCAGGATCTGCACCTGTTCCGAGCGGGCGCGGATGAGTTCCGCCTCATGTTGCAGGCCCAGCTGCTGTACGAGGGCTTCCCACTGACCGCAGTCCTGCCATGCGCGGCAAAGCTGCTTCCAGGCCGTGTCCTGCCAGAGCGGGGCGGGCAGGCGGCTGTGCCCGGAAAGGCGGGCCTGCAGGGCCTGGGGATCGGGCAGGGGCGCGTCTGGGGGCAGATCCAGCGCCTGTTCCAGAATGGGCAGCAGGTCGTCGCCCTCGGCGTCATCACCGGCAGGGGCAGGGGCCTCGCCCTGGCCGCGGGCGATGGCCAGACGCAGCACGGCGGCGCAGAGCGGATCCTGCCAGCAGTCTTCCTGCGCGGGCGCGGCGCAGGGGATGCCCTCCTGCTCCAGCGCGCGGCGGATGACCGGTATCTGGGCCTTGAGGCGCACCAGCACGGCCACGTCGCCCGGAGAAAGGGTCCCGGCCAGCTCGTCTTCCTGCGCGATCTGGTCCATGAGCGTATGGGCCGTGGCCCCCAGCAGCTGGCGGATGCGGCCCGCGATCCAGCGGGCCTCGGCCTGCTGGTCAGGGGCGGAGAAAAGATGCAGGCGGGCCTGTTCCCGGCGCATGGCCTGCAGGGCACCGCAGTGACCGCGCCCCTGCAGCAGGCTCTGAGCCATGTCCAGCACGCCCTGGCTGGCGCGGTAGCTCTGGCCCAGACGGCAGACGCGCAGAGAGGGCCAGAGGGCGCGCAGGCTCTCCTCGCTCTGGCCGCTGGCGCCACGGAAGCCGTAGATGGCCTGGTCGGGGTCGCCGATGCCGAAAAAGCCGTTGCCGTCCTCGGGCAGTAGGGCGCGGATCAGCCGCAGCTGCACCGGCGAAAGGTCCTGCACCTCGTCCACCAGCACATGCCGCCAGGGCAGGGACGAAGCCCGGCGGGAGGGCACGGGAACAGGGGCGGGGGCTGCCGTGGCGGCCACCATGCCCAGCAGGGACATCTGGCGCGGCACGGCGTGGCCTTTGTGCGGGGCTTCGTGACGGTCGGTCGTCGTGTCCGGCCCGGCGGAAGTCGCGGGAGAGGAAGCGTCCGTCCGTGCCGGGCGGTGCTGTTCCGTCACGGCCGCAGCCAGCAGGGCCCGGCAGGCGGGCGGCAGCAGGCTGTGCTCCAGATCGGGGCGGATGTCCTCGCCCTGTCGGGCGCGCAGATGGAAAAGGAAGAATTCCAGCAGGTCGGCGTAGTCCAGCAGCGGGCTCTGGCTGCGCACGGTACGGGCGGCCTGCCAGTCGGCCACGGCGGCGCGCAGGTCGCCGGGGAGCTCGCTTGCGGGCAATCCCTGTTCGCGGGCCCACTGCAAGCGGTCCCAAAGGCGGCGCAGGGCCTTGCGTTCTTCGCGGCTCTCCGGGTGTCCGGCATCCACGAACAGGGCCTTGGCCGCGTCTTCGGGCAGGAGCAGGGCCGTGGGCAGCTCGCGCTGCACCACGCTCCAGGCCAGGGCATGCAGGGTGTCGCAGCGGGGCAGGGCCGCAGGGGCCGCGCCATCCCCGGCCGGGGCCTGCAGGCGTTGCCGCATCTCCTGCGCGGCGCGCCGGGTGAAGGTCACGGCCAGCAGGTGCGAGGCCGGTACGCCCTGGGCCAGCAGATATTGCAGACGGCCCACCAGTACGCGCGTCTTGCCCGCGCCGGGCCCGGCCAGCACCAGCACGGGCGTTCCCGTCTCCAGTCCGGCGGTCAGGGCCTCGGCCTGTGCCGGAGAAAAGCCGCCCAGCGTCCGGCCGTCGGGCGTGGCGGGCTCGGGCTCGCTTTCGGCAGGCGCGGCACTGTCCTTCTTGCGGCGCACCCGGATGGCCGCCACGGTGGCGGCGGTCTCCTGTTCCGGGGCCTGCGGGGCGGGTTCCGTCACCTTTTTGGGCCGTTCGCGCTTGCGGGGCGCGGCGCCGTCCAGCAGGCTGCGGCTGCGGGGCGTGCCCTGCCATTCCGCGGCTTCTTCGGGGCTGAAGACGCGCACCACGCCGTATTCGCCGTCATAGCCTCCCTTGCGGATGACCTGGCCCCGGCGCATGCGGGCCACGGCCTCGCCCAGCGGTTCCCAGTGGCGGCGCACCTGCTCCTCGTCCATGCGGCAGAGGATGTCCAGATCGGGCCCCAGCTCGCGCAGCAGGGCCGCGTACTTGTCCTGCACCTTGCGCGAGCCGCTGCCCACGCCCAGGATCTCGCCCACCAGTTCGGGCAGGGGGATCAGGGGCCGTGCCTCCGGCTCGTGGGGCAGGCTGGCGGGCGTTTCGCGGTCGGCCAGCTCGCAGACGCGGTGCAGCACGCCGATGGTCAGGGGCTTGCCGCAGACCGGGCAGATATTGTCCAGGGCCAGGGCCTCGCGCGGTTCCAGCACCACATTGCAGGCCCGGTGGCCGTCCAGATGGTATTTGCCCTCTTCGGGATAGAATTCCATGGTGCCTAGGAAGCGGCAGGCCTCGGGCTGTTGTTCGGGCGGCAGGCGGCGGGCCGCGGCCCGCAGGGCGGTGAAGATGCCGTCATAGGAGGGGGCGCCCGCAAAAAAGTTGGCTTCGCGGCCCAGATTGGCCCCGGAGTGGGCGTCGGAATTGGAGATGAGCGCGTAACCGTCCAGCTGGCTGACCATGCGGTTCATGCCGGGGTCCGAGGAAAGGCCCGTCTCCAGCGCGAAGATGTGGGAGGAAAGGTCGTCGAAGCAGTCCTCCAGCCGGTCGAAACCGGACTTGGAGCCGAACAGGGCGAACCACGGTGTCCAGACATGGGCCGGGATGAGCACGGCCTCGGGGCAGACATCCAGGGTCATCTCCAGCAGGTCGCGGGAATCCAGGCCCAGGATGGGACGCCCGTCGGAATGCAGGTTGCCCACCAGCTCCAGCCGCTGCGAAAGACGGTCGGCATCGTCCAGCGTGGGCACGAAGATCAGGTTGTGGACTTTGCGCACCTTGCCCTGACGCTTGTAGATGGAGCTGATCTCGGTCTGGAGCAGGAAGAGGGGCCCGTCGGCATCCGGCGGCGTCTTTCCCTGCAAAAAGTCCAGCTCTTCGGCCGGGCCGGAAAGGCGGTACAGGCCGCTGGCCTCGTCGCGCACCAGCTGCTGGCGCAGCTCGTCCCGCCACTGCGGGTGGGTGAAGTCGCCGGTGCCCAGCACGTTGATGCCCTTGCAGCGGGCCCAGGCGGCCAGATGCCGGGGCGAGAGCTGTTTGCTGGTGGCACGGGAAAAGCGGGAATGGATGTGCAGGTCGGCGATGAAATTCATGGACAGGCTCCGCGATGTCAGGATGAGGAAACCGATATTGTTATGGAAAGCCGGTCGCAAGGCAAGGGCGGTGCGATCCTGCGACCGGCCCGTCACCTGCGGGAAGGGCACGGACAGACTTCAGGGGATGCGGACACTTCCGGGGGCCGCCAGCCGCCACACCGGGACGCTGTCCGTCGCGGCTCCCTGTCCTCGGGGATATGGCGGGGCGTTATCTTTTTTCCTCATGGCCCGCGCCCAGCCAGGAGCAGAAGGCGAGGGCCTCGGGGCTCCAGCCCTGCCCGTGGTGCAGGGGCAGGGGGGCCTCCAGCAGGCATTGGGCGGCGGCGTCCTTGCGTGCCAGCACCAGTACCCGTTTGGCGGGTTCCCCGGCGCGGGGGCAGAGGGGCAGGATGCGGCGGCAGCCCAGACGCTCCCGTTCCAGCGTGGAGAGCAGGCGGGACAGTTCCGCAGCCGGGAAGATGCAGCAGAACAGGCCGTGATGGCGCAGCAGGCGCCGGGCCGCATGGCAGAACACGGCCAGAGGATCCGGCATGCCTGGCTGTTTCCCGGCCCGCCGGGGAGCGGGCGTCCCGTCGCGCAGGGGGATGGGGCCGCGCAGGGCGGCGTCACGCCGGGCACTGGCCGAGTGACGGCCGCTGTCCGCCAGTGCATAGGGCGGGTTGGCCAGGACGAGATGGAAGGCATTTTCGCCGCAGTCCCGCAAAAATTGCGTGTCGGCAAGGTCGCCCTGCCGGAAACGGCATATGTCGTCCAGCCCCAGAAGGCGGGCATTGGCTGTGCCCGCAGCGCACAGGGCCGCGTCCTGCTCCAGGCCCAGAGCATGCAGGCGGGGGGCGTCGTTCCCTCCGCAGCCTTCTCCCCCAGGCAGTCCGCAAACAGTCGCGGACTGCGGTTCTGCACGCCGCACACCGGAGCACGGGCTGGGCGGAGGAGCCGCCTGACGGCCATGTCCCGCCATCTCCGCCGCAGCGGACGACAGGCGCAGGCACAGGCCCAGCAGGGCCGCACCGCAGCCGCTGCCCAGCTCCGCCACCTTTCGGGCCGCTCCCGGCAGGGAGGCGAGGTTTTGCGCCGCGAAGGCCGCCAGCAGCAGGGCATCCGCGCCGAAGCGGTAGCTGTCCTCCGGCTGGTGCAGGCCCCGGGGAAAGAGGGCGCGGGCGGTGGTGGCGGCATCATTCATGGGCTGCGTTGGTGCTGGAGATTTGCTTGCGCGGGAGAGGGACTTTGCGTTGCGGTCGATGGTTGCCGTTTGTTGCGCCGTGATGGACACGGCCCGTGCGGCCTCTGGTCGCTTCCCGCAAAAAATGGAAAACATCCCTTCCGGCATGAAAAAACGGGGCCATGCCTGCGGCGCGGCCCCGTGATGGAAGCGTATCAGGGATACGACCTTTTTTGATAAAGCGCGCTGAGGAAGGGAAGGGGGCTTGGGGGAAGGGGGACCCCTCTCGCGCGAGACGAGG
>ERZ824598.562-NODE-562-length-59151-cov-9.310715_pt1 | contig 59151 bp, 43 predicted proteins | sample MGYA00519934_ERZ824598 | MGnify/ENA primary metagenome ERZ824598 (study PRJEB31778, sample SAMEA3449177) | human gut metagenome | biome: human gut; feature: human-associated habitat; material: faeces | place: United Kingdom | collected 2010/2012 ...
AATACATCTCAAAATTTTCGACTCAGTGTTTAACTTTTGTTATGAGACACCCTCTTAATCGTATAATTGAATTAAAACAATACAAAGATATGACGAAGCATGGTTTTTTAAGAGTGGCGGCCGGAGTTCCGGCGGTGAATGTGGCTGATTGCGGCGGCAACGCGAAGGCTATTGTCGACCTGGCCCGACAGGCCGCGCAGGCGGGCGCCGCGGTTGTAGTGATGCCCGAGATGTCGGTTACGGCGTATACGTGTGCCGATCTGTTTCACAATGCCATGCTGGCCGAGGGAGCGGTAGCCGCGCTGGAGTATATAGCCCGCGAGAGCACGGCGATTGATGCGGTCATCGTGGCGGGTGCGCCCGTTGTCAGCGGCGGCCGGCAATATAACTGTGCGGTGGTGATAGCGCAGGGCGTCATTCTCGCGGTAATACCGAAGTCATATCTGCCGAATTACAATGAATTTTACGAGCGCCGCTGGTGGCATCCGGCCGATGATGCTCTCTCGTCGGTAAGCATCGGCGGTTTCGGCGACGTGCCTTTCGGACGCAATCAATTGGTCGAAATCAATGGCGTAAGAGTCGGCATAGAGCTTTGCGAAGACCTTTGGACGGCTGTCCCTCCCTCGTCGCGCCATGCGTTGGCGGGTGCGGAGGTGATACTCAACCTTTCGGCTTCCGACGACGTCATCGGCAAATATGCCTACCTGCGCGGACTTGTCGCGCAGCAGTCGGCGCGTTGCATGGCGGCCTACGTATATGCCGGTGCCGGATATGGAGAGTCGTCGACCGACTTAGTGTTTGACGGCAAGGCAATCATAGCCGAGAACGGACGCATATTGCGCGAAGGGAAGCGCTGGCAGCAGGAGCCGCAGATTGTGGTGGCCGATGTTGATATCGACGCTTTGCGCCGCGACCGCATGCATACCACGACGTGGGGCGACACCGCTGCGCGTGAGGTCACGGCCGCTTACAATGTGGTGCATGTCACGACGCCGGAACGTGTCTGTGACGACACCCTGTTGCGCGACATAAATCCGCTGCCGTTCGTGCCGGCGTCGACAGGCGACATGGAGGAGCGCTGCAACGAGATTACCAACATACAGGCGGCCGGCCTGGCGCGGCGCCTCGATGTCACCCGCACGAAGCATCTCGTTGTAGGCATCTCGGGCGGACTCGACTCAACCCTCGCGTTGCTCATAGCCGTAAAGGCGTTCGACCGCCTCCGGCTTGACCGTAAAGGTATTGTCGGCGTGACGATGCCCGGCTTCGGCACCACAGGCCGCACCTACAACAATGCGCTGACGCTCATGCGTGCGCTCGGCATCACGATACGCGAGATACCGATTGCCGACGCTGTCAACCTCCATTTCCGCGATATCGGCCACGACCCGGCGGTAACCGACGTAACATACGAAAATTCGCAGGCCCGCGAACGCACGCAGATACTTATGGATATTGCCAACCAGACAGGCGGCATGGTGCTCGGCACGGGCGACCTGTCGGAACTCGCTCTCGGATGGGCCACATACAACGGCGACCACATGTCGATGTATGGTGTGAACGCCGGTGTACCCAAGACGCTGGTGCGCCATCTTGTGAGATATTTTGTCGGAATAACTGACAGCGAAGAGGCTCGCACGGCGTTAATCGATATTATCGACACCCCCATAAGTCCCGAGCTGACGCCCGCGGCTGCCGACGGCACTATCGCGCAGCGCACAGAGGATCTGGTCGGCCCCTACGAGCTTCACGACTTCTTCCTTTATTACACCCTCCGCTACGGTTTCACTCCCGAAAAGATACAGTATCTCGCATGCCGCGCGTTCCCCTCTCGCGAAGCAGAAATAGAGAAATGGATCAAGGTATTCTTCCGCCGATTCTTCAACCAGCAGTTCAAACGCTCCTGCCTCCCCGACGGTCCCAAAGTAGGCAGCGTATGCCTCTCGCCCCGCGGCGACTGGCGCATGCCCTCCGACGCCTCCTCCGCCCTATGGCTTAACGGAATAACCGATTGATTTTTTGAAGCCGATTATTTGCTTTATAAAATATAATGACTACCTTTGACAGAAGTAAAACATTGCTATGTAAAAGTATGAGAGTAATTAACTTAAAATAAATATTTTTGAGATATGAAAAACCTGCTTGCAATTTTATTCGTATTGATGGCTGTCATTCCGGTTAAAGCCGATGATGGTGGTGAAAGTGAAAATCCGACGTTACCACCTGCCGTTAGCTTGTCGTATATCTATCTTGACTCAGACAGTGAGTCCGGTTCCGACAACTCGTCAGATGGGACGAGAGTAAGACTATTTTTCTCTGACACGGAAGGTGTGGACTATATAGTCCTTGAAATGTTGAAGGCTGGATCCATTTTGCCGAATAAGGCGTTAATCTCTGATATGTCGAAAGGATATTTCGATACCACAATATGGCATAACACTACGTTCACAGCAGTAGCATACAATAATGCCGATGAACATACAAGAGGAATTCCTCTTTTTGTCCCTGTAAAAATCACGGATGAAAACCTTCCTCCCTTAATATCCCTGACATATACCTATCTTGACTCAGATGGTGATACCGATGACAATACATCATCTGACACTAAAATTAGATTATCTTTTTCGGATACCGAAAGAGTAGACCGTATAGTGATTTTGTGCCTTAGAGAGGGTTTTAGAACACCAAACAAGATACAAATAACTAATGTTGAGAAAGGATATTTCGATACTGCAATCAACCTTAATACAACATTTACACCGATAGCATATAATGATTATGGTCATACAAGTGGTGTGCCTCTTTTCGTTCCCGTAAAGCCGACCGCCGATGTTGTTGAAGTCGAGGAACTGGATTTGGAAGTGGCGCGTATGTTGATATACAATCTTGACGGGTCAATTGTGTTTGACGGTACTCCGGCCGCTTTCTCGATAGACAATCTGTCATCAGGCCTGTACATTAAAAAAGAAATCCTATCAGACGGAGGTATCAATACGGCTAAGATAATAGTAAGATAGCAAATAAAGATTGTACATACTCATACATAATGTGCACGTACTAAATTGTGCGGCGAATACTGCAAAGAGGGTGTTACAAAATTGTGGGATTTCGGCTAACAAAGTAGGGACGCACGGTCTGTACGTCCGATAATACGTTGATAATCAATGCTTGCTTTCCGGACGCACCGACCGTGCGTCCCTACTATGTAAGTTCTGTAACTACATATCATATAACATTATATAAGATAATCTCCTATTCTATTGTACTCCTGTTCAAAATCAAATAATCATTTTTGTGCTTGTTTTTTCAACAATAGCACAGTAGAACAGGAGGGATATTGCACTATCCGATAGAACAGGAGATTTGATAACAGTGTTGTCTTATTTATTGAGAAATTTAAAGGTCTCGATATTGTTTTTACTGATACGTCTTACTATCAGTATTCCTTTGGTATGGATATTTCTTATATCTGATAATTCAGCAAATTGTCCGAGATATATGCCGGAAATATCATACACTTCATACCGGCAGTCGGTCGGCTCGTCAATCCCCACTGAGCGTACTCCTGCGAAATCGTCGGCAGGCCCCGAATTGTCGGATACTACACCGTATGGCAGCAATTCAATCGTATAGACATATTTGCCATACTTGTTTTCAGCTGTAAAATCAATCCATGCATAGAACGGAGCTGTTATCTGTTCTGCAACACCTGACGCAATGAAAGGGTCATTTATGTATTTTGATACTACCATTGAGGAATATTCCTCTTCCACGGAGACTTTAATCCTGTCTGTCCCCAGATATTTGACGGTGTAGTATGCGTTATACGAATCGAGTGGGGCATTGTCCTCAATCCTGTCTATGACAGCATACTCAATAAACGGCCTTAGCTCAAGTGAGATATTTATGGGATCGGCGCTGTATTTTACACCGCTAACTGTATAGTCGCATTCCAATTTTCCCTCAAGGATACCGCTTTCGGTAATATAATAATTATCTTCAGGAGATTGTATCGCGTCAATGGAAAATTCCGGAGTAGAGGAAGTGGATTCCAACGCAAATGCACCTGATTTATTTTTCATGTAAAAACGCCAGTGGTATTCTGTTACCGTGGCATAGCTTCCCTCCAAATTGAAAATATGAGACAAGTATGCCGAGCCGGTTCCGTATTTATTGATACCACTGCCGACGATTACATAAGCAGGTGTTGCCGAGGTCTCAGTCGCGTTACTGTTGTCAAATGCTGATATGTTTAAATTGCTTGCGGCAATGGACATTATTACAAAAGCCCATATCCTACTCTTTCTCATAATTCAATAGTAGATAATTGATGAAAATTCCGTTAATATATATGAAAAATGATGACAATGAAATGCGCTTATTTATTGAAAAATTTAAAGGTCTTGATATTGTTTTTGCTGATGCGTCGGACTATCAGTATTCCTTTGGTATGGATATTTCTTATATCTGATAATTCAGCAAATTGTCCGAGATATATGCCGGAAATATCATACACTTCATACCGGCAGTCGGTCGGCTCGTCAATCCCCACTGAGCGTACTCCTGCGAAATCGTCGGCAGGCCCCGAATTGTCGGATACTACACCGTATGGCAGCAATTCAATCGTATAGACATATTTGCCATACTTGTTTTCAGCTGTAAAATCTATCCATGCATAGTACGGACTGGCTATATGATTGGCAACCCCCTTTGCGATATACGGCTCGGTTATATAACTGAAGTCTACTTTTGATGAATATTCCTGTTCTACATATACCTGTATACGGTTAGTACCCAGATATTTGACAGTGTAATATGCGTTATACGAATCGAATGGAGCATTGTCCTCGATTCTGTCTATGACAACGGATTCAATGAACGGTCTTAGCTCAAAATATATATTGAATGATGTATTGTATTCAGCCCCGTCGATTGTGCATCTGAATTTTAATCGAGCCTCGATAGCGCCTTTGGAATTGATTTCGTAGATTTCCTCGTTTTCGATGGGAGCGGTAGTACATGACAGGTGGTCGTCAGCCAATTCCAATGATTGTATTTCGCCGTCGGCAAGCGGTAACTCCAGTGTCCATTCAGGATTATCAATAGCAGCATTGCCGGGTAAATCATCAGTATTTATCCTGAAACAATGTGATGTGTAGGCCGACGCACGTCCGTTATCGTGAACCTCATCGCCCGATATGCTTATTACGTATGGGCTAAGAGTGTCTTCACTCGTTTCGCTGAAAGTATCGGAAAATGTAGTGTCGGCACAATCATGAGCAAAAGCGGGCAAGGTAAACGCTGTAATTGCCAATACCGATGATAGAAATACTCTTCTCACAATGATATAATTTTAATCCGCTAATAGTGCTGTTGAACCTGTCTTTGACCTGTTATTACTTATTTAACGGTAAAATTTAAATATTATTATCAAAATAAAACTGTCGGGACACATTTTATATTGATTTATAAGAATGTGACCCGACTGTATATAGCCCTATTTACGGAATTTGAATGTGCCCTGCAGTCCTGACTTTTCGTCAATGGCAGTCAGCACATACAATCCATCAGCCAATGTGGATATGTCAATTGCGCCGTTCGCCATCCCGTTTCGACCGGCTTGCTGTCCCGCAGCACTAAGCGGAGCAATGCTGTAATTGCAATTATCGACAGCTTCATCTCCCGCTTTCACCATAATAGCATCATTCTGCAAGTCAAAACTCAAAGCGGCAGTCACACTTGCAGGTTGATATTCAACAGTGACAGGCACCCCGCGGGTATAACCATTTTCATTATAGCTAATAGCGGTGAAAGTTGTGTTACGAGTTATACTTGTGTCATAATATCCTTTTTTGACATTTGTAATCTGTATCCGGTTTGGTACTCGGAAGCCCTCTCTCAAACATTCAATCATTATGTGGTCAACGCCTTCCGTATCAGAGAAGTATAATCGCACATTTTGTTGAGCTGCTGTAGTGACATTGCCTAATTGTTGAACTTCTTCAGATTTAATAAAGTTGAAATTCAATTTTATTTTTTGCGGAAGATAATCAACGACAAAAAATTTTGAATTATATTCAAATTGATTATAACCTTTTTCATATTTTGTTGTCATACGTGCCCGTAGATAACCGTCAACGGTTCGGGCATAATCTTCATTTTCATAATGAAGAGACCATTCTGACATATTTAATACCAACGGCATTCCCGGGACATATACCGGAATAAATTGTACTAAATCCCAAGTTCCATCTTTCTTTAATAGTGAGATAGATACGCCCGATTCAGAATCTTCCCCGTCTGTGAGAAACGGTTTGAAAGAGGATATATATTTTTCAAGTTCTGGATTATATTCCCTTGATACACTCATAATCTCGGATTTTGAGAGACAGTTAGATGTTTCTGTACGGAGTCCGTATGCCGCACCTGTGCTGCTGATATCAAGAGAACCGTTAAATGGCATAAGCAGTGATGTATTGCCTCCAGCCGAATAATCCGGTGTCGAAATTCCCACAAGAAAGTCATGTTTCCACCCTAATAAATCCCGAAAAATATAAGATGAATAGTTGTCATTGAGTGAACGTGTAACTATTCCTTTACAAAAATCAAAAGCTAATACTTTAGTAAAAGAGCAATCGTCCTGTGGTATAAAATAGTTTAGCGACATTCCATTTTTCCACGTGGTTGGTGCATAGAGCTTTAAAGTATGGTTGGCGTCAAGTGGCAAATTAAGTTCCCCTTGGGTAGCCATAGCCAGTCGGGCAGTAGGATTGTCGAAATTTCCCAATCGGTTATTAATATAATGCTCAAAAGGACTCATCTCACGTCGTGGATTTAGCAAGCCGTTAATCTGTGGGTAGTAGCTATATCCGTTTGATACCCCTAATCCGATAAGCAGGTCACGAATTGCCAATGAAACAAAATCAAATTTTTGTCCCGGTATTGTATCCAATGAAAAATAAAGTTCATTCAAACGATTAATATTGTAAGTGATGTTGATGTCTGGAGAGTCTGTTAGAAAGTTTACATTTGGTACTGAATCAAGGTATGTAGTTCTTGAATCTATCGCTAATTCCGCCATTATTACCCCTTTGATAGTGCTCATTGGTACTAATTTATAGTCAGAAGACCATTTCCCGAAGTTTTGTTTACTATTGGATATTACTCTCGAAATAGCACCGGATGCTGCTCCAATGTTACCGCAAGAGACTGAGACCTTTAACGGTAGACAAGGTGGCATGTATTCTTCTACAATCTTGCAGGCATAGGCAAAAGGTGCTGACATTTCTTTTGGACAGGTAGCGTCAAGAATTGGAGTTATTATTGTCCCTCCGTTAATTTTTCGAATAATCGGTACATCTTGTATTTCATCTGCATAGTCATTGGAAATAGTATTATAGCTTTCAATGTTTTCCGCAGTTAACGATGCGTAAAACGATAATAATAAGGCTGATAAGATAGCGTGTCTCATTTTATGACAAATTTCTTTGTTATTACTGTACCATTGATATTGTAGCGGATTATTATTATAGGAGATGTTGCATGAGCAAGTGATATTTCAGTTTGTTGCGATACGATACCGGAATATAGTAGATTGCCATCAAGGTCTGCAATAGTGAACTCAACAGGTGATGATGTATTGATTAATAAGTGATCGTTATTTATTGTTGTATTAATATCATCAGTCTCTGTAATGTCAACCGAGGCCTGTTCCAATATTTTCTCCAAATCATTTCCATCAATGAAATCGTTAGTGCAATAGGTTTGAGAATAAATATTTGTGCCATCGTCTAAAAACTCTCTCACTCTGAAATACGTACCCCACTTAATATTGGGAATGACTAAACGGTTTTTTGAGCCGGGTTCGAAACTGACGAATTCATATTTAGCTATGAATGCTTTGAAATCCTCTATGTCAGTAATAAATGGCTTTGAATAATATATGAATAGCTTAGAACATCTATCTGACACATCTACAACGACTTCTAAATCTCCTTTGCAAGTTAAATATCCATCGGAAAATGTATAATTGTATTCAATGTTATCAATATTTACTCCCTCTGTATTTGTTTCTTCCGCAGATTGTGAGCAAATATCTTCAGCTTTTACTGATAAAGAAAATGGAAACACTACCAGAAATATTAGAACGAAAAATTTCATAATACTATATATTTGAATGTTGTTGATTCATTATTATCATACATTTCTTTTCTTATATATATCCCCGGAGCAAGATTCCCTTTTCGGAACTCAGCAGGGTTACCTTCGTATAAAACAGTACCATTGAGATTAAAGAATTGCAGCCATTTAACAGGAATAGAACTACATGATATTTCTTCGGAGTCAGTTACTATCTCAGGATTAAATGTCAGAACTTTTGTTGCCTCGCCATATTTATTCTTAACTCTGATATGAATCCAGTTATATGTCAAAGTCCACATTTTGTCCGTGACAACGTGTGCGATAAAGGGCTCATTTATGTAGTAATTGGTTACATTGACATCATTTTCACGCTCTACATCTACAGTAATATAATCTGCTCCTGCATAACAAACGGAAAATGTAACATAGAAACTATATTCTTCCGGTTGTTTTATTACTTTTAAATCTTCAATAGAAAATATTACAGGTTCTAATTCTAATGACAGATAGAACGGGTTGGCACTATACTCTGCACCTCCATGAGAATAGTCGCATTCTATTTTTCCTTCTAAATCTCCGTTAAGGTTAATATAATAATCTTCGGGATTATCTATCATTCCAATAGTAAATTCTTGAGTATTTCCTGTGGATACCTCAACCCATTGTCCTGATTTATTTTTTAAGGAAAAGAGCCATTGACAGTTTTCTATGGTTTTGTTACCCTTATCAATATAAAATGAATGGCTCTCATACGAGGAGCCGATTCCATTGTCCCCTACATCATAACTTTTAATATTTAGACCTGTTTGAGGTAGGTTCCACCCGATAGCTTTGATTATATCTGTCGTCTTGTCGTCAATTGAAAAGAAATTGCTTCCTTTGCCAACAGAATATGACATCAGAGAATTATCTTCATCGAGGTAACATAGTGACGAATGCGGCGCATATACCTCAGGCGCATATACTTTATATGTATTTAACGGTGTATGAAGATATACATTATCGGATGTAACAAAATCTGCTAATTGTAAACCCTCCTCCGCGAGGTCCGATAAGCGGGTGGAATTATTGTATAGTAATTTATCAAAGTATGATGGGAATGCTGAGGTGAAATAATACTTATTTTCCAGGCATGTCACACTTGAACCAAATCCAAGACATCGTCCGATACCTATTAGGGCCATTGTCGTTAAGTTATACTCTCCGTAATTGGAGCCACTAAAATTACAGGTCCAGTCAATGTCTGCATTGAAAAATATAGAGCCATCCGGAAAATCTTCCCTGCTATCTTCTATATCAGTTATTTGTGCGGCTAATGCTGACGGACACCCGTTCAAATCCTTAATATTATCGGAGTCTATATAATATAATACATCTGTGAACATTGCTACGTCCGGTTCTATATAATCGAATATTATCTTGATATTAATAGGCCGATTATTATATATTTTGGATTCCCATAAACTTTTTGCAAATGTTAGAGCGGTATCGATTGAATCAGGTACAGAAGTTTGATAAATTAAATTAATATTTCCTCTTTTACTTGAGACTCTATGCGCCTTGGGCAGAACTTGTCCATTTTCAAATGTGGCAGCGTTAGTTCTGATCTTTTCCTCATATCGGATCAAATGCCATTGAGGGTTAGATGTCTGGGCACAAATGCCGGTTATACATGATACAATTACAGTCATTAAAAAGGAAAAAACTCTCATAGCAAAATCAGTTGATATATTTATAGATTTATTCGAAATCATTATCATTAATCTTATTAATACATATTAATCTGCGTTTACGATAGCTTCGGCGTACCAGTATTCGCTTTGAATGAGAACGGTGTATTCACCAGGCATAGTTAGCTGGAATTCGGCGTTTATTGTTGACGAATAGTCTACCAATTCTTCATATTTATTATAGAGATATACTTCGGCGTCGATTGTTTCACTGCCCTCGACCTTGATTACCCGATTTTCTATGTTATAATAGACATCAACCGGTATACGCATCGGTGTTCTTTCGGGTGTTATTTTCCCTGTAGTGTTATCACCTTTATGAATTGTAACTGGAACTTTTTCATCCTCGGCAAACGATGAGAACACAGTTGTAAAAGTTACAGTAATAATTAGGAAAAGCTTTTTCATTGTCAAGAAATTTTAGCGGTTATTTTTCATAAAATTAAGAATTTATAAGTTTTCAAACAAATAAAAAGTTTAACAGCCGCATTTCTATGCGGCTGAAATACAGATGGTTGAAAATTTTCAATTCGATAAAGTTTAACGGCGCGTCAAAAAGTTTAACGGCATACTAACAACGGGCACTTTTTGCTGTCATGATAATGACGTGTTAGCGGGCTTGTCTAAGTGGCGTCGGATATATAGCCCGATATTTGTTTCGTGCTCGTCCATGCCGAGCTTTTTGCGGATAGCACTGCTTATGTTGTAGTGCCGCTTTAGCTGCATATATTCTCCGACCTCTTTGCCTTTAAGTCCGATAGCGTACAGACATACGTATTTGATTTCATCATCGGTAAGGCCGCAGGTCTCGAGACTCTTCATGAATGCAGGGTAGGATGCTGTAAGGGCTATGCGTGTGGAGTCCAGAAACTCTTCCTTGTTTTTGCGTATATGTTCAATCCATTTTGTGTAGGCCGCAGCATGTGATTCGTTATCGGAGATTTCTTTTGCGAGAAGACTGTTAAGCATGTCAAGACGCTGCTTTATTACATTCTGAACGGGTCCATCAAGTCCCTGATGTTTCTGCAACAATATTTTCAAGTTATTGCGCTCGTTTTCAAGTTCTGATTTTTCCAATCTCAAATTGTTAAGTTCAAGTTCGGCTGCCTGCTTTTCCAATTTCAGTTTCAAATTTTCCTGCTCGGCAATAATTCGTTTAGTGCGGATTTTGTAATATCGGTAAATAATTATTCCGGCGATAGCCATTATGAAGATTACAGCAAACAGGCTGTATTTGATTATTCTGTCTCTCTTTTGCGTTTCCATCAGACTCGATATTTCCAGCTTATGCTTTTTTTCGGCAAAAAGCAGGTCGTTAGAGAACATCCTGACATGAAAACGCTCGGCTACATACATATATTTTTTATAAGCATCAAGCGCTTTATCCGGATGTTTCGCGGTTTCCTGTATATCGGATACCACGGCATAATATTTTAATGAGTCTGCAGTGGTCGGGGTTATATCAATATGGTCAAGAAGCGACAGTGCTGTATCAATATTTACTTTAGAAGCATATCCTCTCGCAATGTCGAGCTTGGTATCATTTGGTAAGCTGTATTGGTGAAGTTCCCTTACCAAGTTTAAGAATTCATCGACTGTCCCGTATTTGATTAAATATGATAGGTAACTACAATTGAAGAATTCCTCCATATCCGGATTACTCTCAATAAGAGGCAAGCATATTTTGACAATACTGTCGGCTCTTGACTTATTGTTGAGGGTTACTATTGAATTAAGAGCCTTGGCATAACAGCGGATTGCCGGTCGATAATTCCCGGCATCACGATATAACGTCGCTGCTTTCAGATTATTTTCAACCAATTCATCAACCTTATATTGCTTATAGTATAAGGTTCCTTGACCCACGAGCGTTCTTGCAAGCACCAAAGTGTCGGTCACCCCTTCGAGGTTAAGAGCTTCGATGCATGAGGCCATCGCGTTGCCGTCGTCGCTCCGGTTGCGGTAGATACAACTTTGGTAGTAGAGCGTACGCAATTTTTCATCGGGGGTGCCGTGCTTGAGGTAGTAGTCGATGGCAGGTTGGAGGACGGCAAACGATGTGGTGTCGATGTAGTTTTTATCCAGTGCCATCGACATAAGCAGGGCGTAACGGGCGCGCTCCTCCTTGTCGCCGAGTCGCGACTTGTCAATGGCCGACAATATCGACAATGCAGTGTCGGGTTGTGTCTCAATGAGATTTTCAGCAATGTCCATCTCATTCCATGCCGCGGTCTTATGGCGGCAGCCCGATGGCATAATCATCACCATTAAGGCCGCGGCAAGCGATATAAGTAGAGCCAGTTTTTTCATAGTGGTCGGGATAATGTTCGGCGATTGAAGTGTTGCAGCTACCGCATTATTTCAGTTCCATAGCTAAAAGGGTGAGGGCGGTGGTAGATGCTCGGTCGATGACACGGTCGCGCGTACCGGGGAAGTGGTAGGCGGCGGTGACGGTGCGCGCCGGAGTCGATATGGCTATGCACACGGTTCCTACCGGTTTGCCCGGTGTGGCTCCCGACGGCCCTGCGATGCCCGAAGTGGCAATCGCGCAGTCGGTACCGATAGCCTTGCGTGCACCTTCGGCCATCTGCGCGGCGACTTGCTCGCTTACGACACCGTATTCTTCGATTGATGCCTGCTTGACGCCGAGCAGATTGACTTTTACCTTGTTGTCGTATGACACAACGGAGCCGTAGTAGCAGTCGGAGCAGCCGGCAATGGCCGTGATGCGGTGCGCGATATTGCCTCCGGTGCAGCTTTCGGCGGTGGCTACGGTATATCCTTTTGCACGGAGACGACGTAAGAGCGATTCCTCGGGCGTCATGTCGTTGTCGGCCAGCAGGTGGTCGGCGAAACGCCGGCACAGTTCGGCGTGCAGTCGGTCGAGTGTCGACTGTAGCAGAGCGCCGTCGGTATGACGTCCGTCGAGGCGCAGACGTATTATACCCGGTTTGGGGAGGTATGCGAGATGTACGAAAGCGGGGAGCGCTTCTTCCCATTCGTCGAGCTGCATGGCCACCTTTGACTCCGTAAGGCCTTCGACGATGACGCAGCGGTGGGCGATATGCTCGTCGCTGTGAAATTTTGCCATCAGCTGCGGGAATACTTCCGCCTGAAACATCTGCAATGTCTCGAACGGCACTCCGGGCATTGACACGAGCACTTTGCCGTCGGGGCGCTCGAACCACATGATTGGCGCCGTGCCGACGCGGTTCTGTATCACGCGGCATGAGGTAGGCACCATGGCCTGCGCCTCGGTCAGCGCGTTGAGCTGAATGCCGCGTTTGGCGAACACTTCCTTGATATTGTCGAGCACGGTCGGGTCATGACGGAGTTCGCCTCCGAAATACCGGCACAATGTAAGTTTTGTTATGTCATCTTTGGTAGGGCCGAGGCCGCCGGTGGTGAGCACTACGTCGGCCGCAAGGAATGCTTCGTCGACGGCCGCCGTTATAGCGTCGGCATCGTCGTGGATTACCTTCACATACTCCACGCTCCACCCCGCGGGGTCAATCATGCGGGCTATGGCTCCCGAGTTTGTATCGACGACCTGTCCGATAAGCAGTTCGTCGCCTATTGCTATTATCGCTGTTTTCATTTTGCCAGTAATTTTTTACATAAGTAAGTTGATTTGAATATAAACGGGAAATATTGCAGCAGGGCGCCGATACGGTTTTTCAGCCTGACCTTGCGCCCGAACAGCTGGCTCACGGCGAGCCGCCTGACCACGCGTCGGCATTCGGCCATTTCGGCTGTCATGGATGGATTGTTGACTTCTATCAGCAGCCACAGGTTGAACGCCGCGCTGAAATGACGTGAGCGCGCGGCTTTGCACAGCTTTTTATCGCCGGCGAAACAGTCGCACAGACGGGCTGTCGCTTTTAATGCGTCAAGACGACTTTTCGAGAAAGTATGCAACAGGCTGTTTTCATTACTCCTGTATCCATACACAATATCGTCAATGACGGCTATCCGTGGAGTGTCGACGAATATGCGGGGTATCAACTGGAGGTCTTCATATATTAGTCCTTCAGTGAATGTAGTATCCAGCCATACGTTTTTACGGTATAGTTTTCCCCACGCCGACGGATTTATACTGTCGTAGTAATGCTTTTGATAGAGCATGATTTCCGTGGCGTCTTTCCCTGAAAAAAAGAGAACATCATCTTTATCCGCGGGCGTAACGACCTGCAGTTCATCAGTAAAACTGCGATATCTCCCCATCACAATGTCAATCCCGTCGGCGGCATTGGCGGCGTGTAGCATTTTTTTCAGCGCTCCGGGTGCAAGCATGTCGTCACCGTCGACCATTGCAAGCCATTCGCCCGTGGAGTGCCGCAACGCAGTGTTGCGCGCGGCCGAAGGACCGCCGTGCCTGCAATACAGTGCTTTTATACAGCTGTGCTGTCGTGCATATCGGCGTATGATGTCACGCGTGCTGTCGGTCGATTCGTCGTCGACGACGATTATCTCCAGGTCGACACCTTCCTGTGCCAATACGGAGTCGAGGCATGCACCGATGTATTTCTCAACGTTGTATGCCGGAATAATAACGGAAATCATAGAGGTATGTCGGTTTACACGCCGACGCGTGCGAAGGGAGCCGCGTCGTAGGCGCAGAATTGTTGGTCGAGATATTTGAAATAGCCGGCGATGGCCACCATTGCCGCGTTGTCGGTGGTGAATACGCGTTCGGGTATGAAAGCCTTGAGGCCGCGGCGTTGGCAATAGTCGGCTATGGCCGCGCGTATGCCCGAGTTGGCCGATACGCCTCCGCCTATGGCTACCGTCTTGACGCCTGTAGCTTTCACAGCCTTATCGAGTTTGTTTATCAGTATCTCGATTATGGTGCGCTGCAGCGAAGCCGCGAGGTCGTCGATATTTTTGGTTATGAATTCGGGGTCGGTGGCTACGTTGTCGCGCAGTGTGTAGAGGAACGAGGTCTTCAGCCCGCTGAAACTGTAGTCGTAGCCCGGTATGTGCGGCTTGGCGAATTTGAAGCGGTTGGGATTGCCGTTGGCAGCGTGGCGGTCGATATGCGGGCCGCCGGGATAGGGGAGACCCATCACCTTGGCGCACTTGTCAAACGCCTCGCCGGCCGCATCGTCGATGGTGCGCCCGAGTATCTCCATGTCGTTGTAGTTTTTCACGAGGATTATCTGCGAGTTGCCACCCGATATGAGCAGGCACAGAAACGGGTATTCCGGTACCGTGTCGTCAGGCTGTCGGCGTATGAAATGCGACAGCACATGTCCGTGCAGGTGGTTGACATCAACTATCGGTATCCTGAGCCCGAGTGACATTCCTTTGGCGAATGAAGTGCCTACAAGTAGCGAACCGAGTAGTCCCGGACCGCGTGTGAATGCTATCGCGCTCAGGTCGGAAGCCTGTATGCCGGCCCGGCGCAGAGCCGTGTCGACCACCGGAACGATGTTCTGCTGGTGGGCGCGCGATGCGAGTTCGGGCACCACGCCGCCGTATTCCTCGTGCACGCTCTGTGATGCTATGACGTTGGAAAGCAATATCCCGTCGCGGATTACAGCCGCCGACGTATCGTCGCATGACGATTCTATACCAAGTATTGTTACGCTCATTTTATGATGCTGTTTGTCTGTTTTTACAATTGTTTATTGATTTTTGAACTGCAGAAGCGGCGCCGGAACTGCCGTGGAGTCGCCGGCGTGCACGGTCGTGTCGGCCGGCGCTGTCGGCCGGAAAGGCGCACGGTCATGCTGCACGTCATCCTTATCGGCGTCAGCCGTGCTGTCTGTATTCATGTCACTGCCCTCATCCTTGTCTTTGTCACTGTCGGCGTCCGTCGTCGGTTTCTTCCTTCTCCACGCCCGCAGGAATGAGAAAATGTTGTCGAAATCTTTCTTGAACATCACGCCGACGCCCTGCGTTGTGTCGGCCGTGCGCAGATAGTAATTCTGGTCGTTGTAGAAATTATATGCCTTGAGCCTGATGGAGCCTGTGCGGTTGAGCAGGTATTCAATCTGGAAATCGCCGATAAACTGGTTGGAGTTCATCAGATTGTCGCGATAGCCGAAGTTGCCGTTGAGCAGAAGGCGGTTGTTGAGCAGTCGGCTCGAAAGGGCCACGTCGACCTCCATGTCGGAGAAGTCGCCGCGGTCGCTGCGGAAATTGGGCGACACGCTCCAGTTGTCGCTCAGGTGGCCGAGAATGTTGCTCAGCTGTGACGATATGGTCGACGACGCCACCGAGAACAGTTCATTGCCCTTCGTTGTCGATGTCATATAGTCCGGCGTATAGAAGCGGTTGAGCGCGAGCAGATATATTATCTGCCGGTTCATCATCTCCTCGGTGCTAACGATGGAACGCACCTTGCGGTAAGTGTCTGACGTGAGGGTGGGGAATGCAAGGTCAAAGCTGATTTCGGGCTGCTGTATGTCGCCCCTTACCCTCAGCACTGCATGAACGGGCACATTAGTGCGGTTGAGTTCCTTGTCCTGAAGGAACGACTCGTCGAGGTCGCTCAGGTTGGCGTTGAGCGGATATATGGCCTCGATGTTGAGGCGAGCTGTCAGCGGGTCGCCGGTAAACGCGATCTGGCTTCCGGAGTTGATTATGAAATCCTTTATGATGATGTCCTGCAGCGTGAAGTTGTACGTGCCGCGGTCGAGCGTGTATGTGCCGAACATACGCAGGTCGTTGTCGGCCGACGTGTATACCATGCGCATATTTCCCTGTCCGTGCGAACGTATGCGGTCGCCTCCCACTGGGTCCATTACTAAGATTATCTCGGCTTCGGGCGTGATGTTGACACGCAGTTCGATGATGTAGTCCGACGACTCCTCGTCGGCCGGTTTGTTGAGCAACGCGCGCAGATGCTCTACCGCGCCGAGACGTTCGTCGACCTTCACCTCCTCCTCTTCAACAGCCGGAGCGTCCTTGTCGCGGAATGTGAGGAATGTATACTCATCGGCTATCTCAAGTTCGGAAAGCACGAACGAGAATGTCGACCCTGCGGTAGTCGTGGCCTCCACGTCGATTTTCACCACGCCCGGCTCACCTTTGATTGTGGCGCCTCCGTTGACGAATATCTTGCCGTACCAGTCGGAGTTCTGCTTGGGCGACTCATCATAGACGAGCATACCGCGTGCGTCGGAGATGGCGAAATCGAATGTCGGATTACGGAAAAATTCGTGCTTTACCGTGCCGTCAAGACGCGCCGTGTGTCCGTAAGGATCGCTCAGTGTCACATTCTCGAGGCGTATCTTTCCGGGAGTGATTTTTATTGAGTCGGATGCAGTGAAATATGTGTTGGTGAAGTCCAGTTTCAGGCGGAGGTCCTTGACATAGAGGTCGCCTTCCATGTCGATGTCGGAGAATGTGCCGAATATACGTGCCGACCCCGAGCCGAGGCCGCTTATGTCGGATGCAAAAGCCTTCATGTACTCCTCCATGAATCCTACGGGTGTCTCGTCGGGCTTGAGGCGTATGTCGAGCGATGAACTCAACGGGAAAATCTCCCCTTCCACTTTAGCTGTCTTGCCGTTGGGCTGATGGATAGTTCCGTCTATGGCTACGGCCTTGAGGTCGTTGTCCCACCATGATAGCACGTCGGCGTCGCCGAGCACGCACCTGTTGTAGCTTATGTCGGTGACGTGTATGCCATCGGTCGACAGGTGCGGCGCGTCGGTCAGCAGGCTCGATGCTGTGAGCCTTCCCGTGGCATCTCCTCCAAGCATTACCTTGTCTATGCCGACAGCCTCGAATATGTAGTCGAGGTTGAGATTGAGCACATCGATGTCAACGACATCGTCGGGATCATGCGATACGGTCCCGTTAACCTTTACAAACTGGTTCTGACGGCTGACGTTGATGTCGGAAATATTTATCCGTGACATTCCGTTGGTGACAATCAGGGCCGGCGCTATAGTCCACACCGAGTCATTGAACGTCATGGTCGACCGGTGTATGTCGGTGTAGGTGTTGAGTTCGCCGGCGTATCTGTTTAGCAGAGTCGACATGGATACCGCTCCGCTGTATTCGCGCTGTCGGTCAATCTTCCACTTGATGTCGGTATCAACCACATTCTCCTTGGCCTGCATCGCGAGGGTGACGGCCGTCATGCCGTCTTTCGACGGAAATGAGGTATTGAGCACCGCGCGGTCCACGCCTGCCGTCCCGTCGATAAGCGCGGTTAGCTGGGTGCCCTCGATGAGTTTGTTGCCTTGCCGCATGTACGGTGCGTCGACATTGAGCGTTGCCTGCGATGTGGCTGCGTCGATATTGCCGTCGATATCAATCGGATATATGGCATAGACGGGCAGATTGAAAAATTCCGTCAGGCCGTCAAGATTGTCGAGCCTGAAATCGAAATTGAAATCGTTGCCGGTGCTGTCGGCGGGATAGTGCCCTTTTGCCGTCGCGGGAGAGCCGGAGAGTGCAGGCAGCGCATGCATTGCAATATCGCGCAGGGTCGGCATCAGGGTTGCAAACCGGAAGTCGCCGGTAATGTCTCCGTTTATGATGTCGCTTTCGATTTCAAGGCGCCGGGGAAGTTCCGATGCTTTGCTTGTAAGTGTTATATCTCCGATTGAAAGCGATTTGTCATGATTAGACGAGATGTCGAGACCGCTTATGCGTATTGTGCCGTCGGCACGGTCAGGCAGCAATCCCTCAAGTTCGGCGTCAATGTGCGCGTTGAGCAGATAGCCATCGAATCTGTCGGTCAGATTAAGGCCGTTGAGATCGACATTGTCGAGCGATGCCGTGAGTTTCAGATTTTCCTTCCCCGGAGTCAACGCGCCGCGGAATGCTGCATCTATGTTTCCCGCGGCGTCGGAAAGCGTGGCGTTGCCGTCAAAAGCCCCTGCCTTGTAATCAAGTGCCGCCATGAGCTGCGTGTAGTTGTGCCCGCGGTAGGTGAAGTCGGTGATTTTTCCTTCCAGATGCGCTTTGCTCCTGCGTCCTGCGAGAGTGGCTTCCCCTTTGAAATTACCGTTGAGCGCACCGAGGTCGTCGCGTCCGAGAGCCTCGCGCAGACTGATGTTTTTCGCCGTGATGTCAAATTTGGCCGATAACGGCACGTCGTCATTCGGTTTCATATACGCCATCTGCGCGGTCACGAATCCCTCGTCGAGAATGACGTCGGCTTTCGCGCGTCCTGACTTCGCGTTACCCTCGGCATTACCTTTGAGCGTGATTCCGTGGGGCAGATTGATATTGCCGGGCAGCGGCAGGTTCATTCTGGCAAGAAGAGTGTGGATTTTCCCGCCTATTCTCACCGACAGGTCATTGACCTTATAGTGGAGTTTCTCCTTGTCAAGCGGATTATCTATAATGCCGTTGTGCAGGGTCATTGCAAGTTCTCCGCTGTTGTCGGTTATGGCTATGTCCTTCAGATTGATGCGTTCGGGGCCCGCTTCGATGTCGATATTGAAATTGAGGGTAGCGTTGACTCCTGTAAGTTCCGGCGCGAGGGGGGCGATGTCGGGAAGATAGATATGGCTGCCGGGCTTGAAGCCGAGATTGAGCGAACGTCCCGATATTCCTGTGGCGATACCGCCGAGCGACGTCAGCGATTCCTTTAAATCCATCGGCTCGATTTTTGAGCCCGGCATCTCTATGACCATGTTCTCCCATCCGATTTCTTCGGGCGAATAGCAGAATCCTGAATGCAGGTCGGTTATCTCCATTCCCGATTGTTCGGCGAAAGCCAGCCGCTTGAGATTGACGCGGCAGTAGTCATTACTCAGTCGCGGTATGTTGAGGTCGGCGCGCAGATTGTAGATGCGTACATGGTTTTTGTCGAATACGCCGCGTTCGGGATATGGCGCCGAATCCACGTCATAGCTGACGGTCGACCGTCGTATGACCACGGTATTGATGCGCACGTCGAATTTCGTCGGCTCTTTCTGCTCGTTTTTACCCGACAGCGCGTCGATAACAGGCTGTATGTTGAGAGGTGCGTCGGGCGTAGCGCGGTGCAGGCGCATGTCGAGACCGGTCAGCTCGGCATAGTCCACCGCAATCTTTCCGTGCATTACAAGCTCGTAAATATTGATGCCGGCACCGAGACGGTCTACTTTCATCAGCGTGTCGCCTTGGTTGACAATAGCGACCTCACGCATCGTCGCACGGTTGAACGGGCGTAGTCCGAGGTCGCCGACAGTGACCTCCGCACCGAGTTTCTCGCTGAGGACATTCTCACATTTCTCGCGTATCGCATCCTGAATCCACGGCAACGATAACGCCACATACAATAATGCCGGCACGACTACAGCGAGGACAATGCATGTCATCACCACCCCGCGTATTATTTTGAATATTCCCTTTAATTTCATTGCAATGATACCTTCTACGCAACAGCGTAAATCAACATTCAGGTAAACATACAAAGTTACGCAAAATTCCCATAACTCCATCCATCTTCCCCTGCAAAAATCGCCGTGCGCGACTATCTTTTATTTCACATAATATGGAGCGATCCTGACATTCTTTTTGTAGGATAGAAGTTTTTGTATATCTTTGCGGGGGGTATAGGCGAGGGGGCTTGCGTAGTTAGGTCTGATAGCTCGGCTTGTTGGTGTTTTTTACTTCTTATTTATGAAATTTACCAGGATTATTTCTTTTGTAGCTTTTACATTGTCGGTCGTGCCTGTCGTTTCGGCGCGCGAAAACTCTATGGGTGTGCGGATTGGGTATAATTCGCGCAATTCATCGCCTACCGCCGGACTGTGGTTCCAGCATGAATTTGCCCCGCATTTCCGTCTTGCGCCTAATGTCGACTATATCTTCCGCAAGGATAATACCGACGCATTGTCAATCAATTGCAACGCCCAGTTCCCCATCCATTTCGGCCTGACCGGTGCCTTTGCCTTCTATCCTCTTGCCGGACTGAATTATACGAGCTGGAATTATCATCATACCGACGATCCCGACATCAGCGACAGCTCGTCTGACGGTGCCGGCGATGTCACATCACGCAAAAACCGTTTCGGAATCAATGGCGGCGCCGGCCTTGAATACCGTGTGACTCCCACACTCAAACTGGCTCTCGAAGCAAAAGGTACCTTCGTAAAAAGCTATTCATCAGCCACCGTAACCATCTCGATAGGCTACGTATTCTGATTCCCGGTACAGCGTCACCCCATTGCCATAAGTACACGTAGTGTATAGCCGTAAAATCCCCATATATTTGCAGGGAAATTTTAAACCGCGGTTGAAAACCGCGGCTGCTACGCGGCTGATTACCAGTATGCTTTGATTAGTAGCCGCGGTTTTTAACCGCGGAAGGTTTAGTTTTTGCGATGCCATTTATGCGTCTATCTACAGTTTTCCGCAGGCGCGCAGGTAGGCTATATGGGCGGTGTAGAGCGCGAATCCCGCTTCGACATGTTGCTGGCATGATTGGCTCCACAATAGTTGTGCTTCGAGATAATCGCTCAGTGTTTCCATGCCGTTGTCAAACATCACACGGCTCAGACGCATGTTTTCTGCCGCCTGTTCGACCGAGGTCTCCGACAGCCGGAGTGCCGCTTCCGCTTCCTCAAGATTGGTATACGACCGATGCAAATCAAGCATGAGCAACTCTTCTTTGTCGTGCATCTCGGCTTGCGAACGATGCCACTCCTCGCGCGATGCGTCGACTTTGGCACTGCGGCCTCCGAAATGATATATCGGGACTGATACATTGAGCAGTACGGCAAACGCGCCCCTGTCGAAAAGTGTCGACTTGTTCAGCTCAAATCCGTAATTGTAGGAATATCCGGCTTTTACCGCTACCTGAGGCAGCAGTTCGCTGCGGGTCATGTCAATCTGCGATTTGAGCGACAGACTGTTGGCCTGCAGCGCATTCCATTCCGGACGGTCGTATATCACCTCGTTGCTTTCGATAGCTGCGGGCAATGTCACTTCAGGAAACCGGTCGACGACATCAAAGTCGGTAATCATCGGCTGTCCCGTCACGCGACACAGATTCATCTTGGCGAGACGTATGGCGTTGCGCGCACGCAGTATGTTGAGGTCGGCCTCGTTGATGCGTACAGCCACTTTCAGCCGGTCATTGTTGTGGCGCATGCCGTGGGCAATCGCGCTCTCTACATTGGCCTTAAGTTCCAGTACGACACTTTTGTACGATTTCGCCACTTCGAGCAGCTGTTCGGCCTTCACGACATCGGCATAGGCCGTCGTGACTGCCACGATGACCTCGTCGCGTGTCATTTCAAGCGCGGCATTCGCCATCTCGGCCTTGTGCGAGGCCATCGCTACCGAACTGCGTATCTTTCCACCCATGTAGACAGGTTGTGTCACCTCTACTCCGGCAGTGAACATCGGGCCGATCTTATAGTCAAGTCCTATTCCCGGGAAATATGCGAAACTGCCTGTCGGGGCAGGCATTCCGTTTCCGTCAGGTGCGAATACCGGCAGATTGCCCCCCTCGATGCTGTAACTTCCGCGCGCATTGCTGTAAATGCCGGTGGCCGACGCACTGATGTCGGGGAAATAATTGGCACGCAGGCTTTTTACCATGGCTTTGGCCTGACGCGTCTGATATTCCGAGGCTTTTATGGAGTTGTTGGCGCACAGAGCCATCTCAACGCAGTCGTCTACGGTAAGGGTATCGGCCTCCGCGCTGATTGCGGCAGCGGCCATTATGATTGCGATTGTTCTGAATCTCATTTATTTACAGGGAAAAAGAGTGAATATAACACAGGGATGAATACCAGCGTGATTACTGTGCCGAACAGCAGTCCGCCCATGATGGCCGCGGCCATCGAACCGAACATCGAGTCAGACAACAGCGGAAGCATGCCGAGTATGGTGGTCAGCGCGGCAAGCGACACGGCACGCAGACGGTTGACCGAACTTTGTATCAGCGCACTGCGCTGTTCCATCCCTTCGCCCGTGAGGCGTTCTATCTCGTCCATCAGCACGATGCCGTTCTTGATGACCATGCCGATAAGTCCGAGCGTCCCGACTATAGCCACGAAGTCAAATGTCTTGCCCGTTATTATCATGGTTATGACTATTCCGACCACCACCATCGGTATGGTGCAGAATATTATCAACGGTTTCCGATAATCCTTGAACAGCATGATAAGCAGCGCTATCATGAGAATTATGGCAAGCGGGAAGTTCTGGAACAGATAGCGCATCGACTGGTCGGAAGCGGCTTTCTCGCCCTGCCATGATAGTGCGTAACCGGTAGGAAGTTCTATGGCTTCGAGCGCCTTTTCCACGGCCACACGCGCTTTTTCAGTCTCTATGCCGGGAGCGGGGGAGGCCTGTACGCGTACCGACCGCTGGCTGTTGTAGCGCGGAATGACCGGATGCTCCCATTCCACCGCCACTCCATCGGCCACCTGTGTCAGCGGCGTGGTCGACATCATGCGGTCGATAATCATATCCTTGTCAATCACTCCCGTAGCCATGCTTGTAATCACATCCTCATCGACGAGCGCGCTTACGTCGGGAAGCGTGGAAAATATCGATATGTTTTCAATGTCCTCAATCATGCCGTTGTCGGCTGTGGTCTGCTTGAGGTAGATAGGTGTGGGGTGCGTGCCGTCAAACAGTGTCGCTATCGGCACTCCGCCCGTGGCTGTAAGCATCGACAGACTCACATCCTTGCGGCTCAGGCCTGACATGCGTGCCGCTCCCTGGTTGTACTCCACCTGGAGCACCGGCACTTGCGGTTCGAGGTCGCGTGTTATAAGCCTTACCTGCGGCAGCCGCTCCATGATGCGCTCCGCCGAGTCGGCGAGCGCCGACAGTACGGCGGGGTCGGGACCGGTGAACTGCGCCTCGATGGGATATTTCTTGAACATAAGATTGTAGCGCTTGAGCTTGGCGTATGCCTCGGGGTAGTGCGACGACACATACTGCTGCATCTCCTCGATGTGGTCGCGCAGCTCGCCGGGCGATGTGAAGTCGATGATAAGTTCGCCGTATGCCAGATTGGGGGTAGGTATGGAGCGCACGAGGTTATATCGGCCCGGGGCGCCACCTGTCGAGGTCGTTATATTTCTCACGTAGGGCAACGTCTTGAAGTAAGCCTCTATCTCCGCGAGGTCTTTCCCCACGCGGTCGGGCGAAGTGCCGTCAGGCAGCTTGTATTCCATATACAGCTGGTCGTAGGCCATATCGGGGAAAAATCCCTGCCGCACGTAGCGGAATCCGAATACCGACAGCATAAGCAGTGCGCCCATTATGCCGACCGTGACATATTTATGGCGTATCGCCGATGTCACGAGCGAACGCAGCCACCGGTAGGCACGACCTTTGTAAAGGTCTTTTTCCGCCGATGCCACGCTTTTACCTTTCAGATATCTGTCGGCCATGAGCGGCACATGCACTAAGGCGAGCGCCCAGCTCAGCAGCAGCGACACGGCGAGTACGATGAAGAGATCGCGCACATATATGCCCGTAGTGTCTGGCGACAGGAATATGGGCAGGAACGCGAGGATTGCGATAAGTGTGGCTCCGAGCAGAGGCATCGCCGTGCGGGCACTTATGCCGGTAAGAGCTTCGCGGCGCGGTATGCCTCGCTTGAGGTCGACAAGTATGCCGTCGATAATCACTATGGCGTTATCGACAAGCATACCCATGGCGAGGATAAACGCTCCGAGCGACACCCTCTGCATCGTGCCTCCGAAATTGAACAGGAAAAGAAACGACCCGAGTACGATTGTGACAAGCGAGATGCCTATCATGACACCGCTCCGCAGTCCCATCGCCAGCATGAGTATGAGCACCACGATTGCCACCGACTCCACAAGATTGACGAAGAATGTGGAGAGAGCGTCGGTGACGCGTTCTGGCTGATTGAACACGCTGTGCACCTCTATCCCTGCCGGCAGACGTTCGCGGCGCAGCTGTGACAGCAGGTCGTCGACCTCCTTGCCCACCTTTACTATATCCGAGCCGTGGCGTCCCGACACGAGAATGCCGATCGATGTCACCGAGTCGCGCAGCAAACGGTTGCGCTGCGGCGTGGCGAGAGTGCGCTCCACGTCGGCTATGTCCCTGATGTGAAGACGGTCGTCCTCATGTCCGGCGAGAAGCATGTCGCCTATGGCCTCCACCGAGTTCAGGCGGTCGGTGACGTTGACGCGTATGCGCTGTTCGGGGGTGTCGAAATATCCGGCGTAGGTCACGTCGTTCTGGTTGTTGAGTGTCGATATTACCTCGAGCGGCTTCACTCCGAGGTTGGCCATGCGGTCGCGGTTGAGCGATATGTTGATTACCTCTGTCGGCACCCCGTAGAGCTGTACTTTGTCCACTCCGTCGAGGTCGAGAATGCTGCGGCGTATGAGCTGCGCGTAGTCCTCCATCTCCCGTGGAGAGAACCCCTCGGCCGTCATCGCGTAGAACAGTCCGTATACGTTGCTGAAATCCTCCTGTACCATAGGAGTCTGCGCCCCGGGCGGAAGCGTGGCCGCACAGTCGCTCACCTTGCGGCGCAGCATGTCCCAGCATTGCTCCACATCCTCGTCCCTGACCGTCGATTGTAGCTCCACGTTGATGACTGACAGGTCGTTCATCGACACGCTTTCCACGTTGCTGACATTGCTTATCGAGCGGATTGCTTTCTCAAGCGGGTCGGTCACCTCCAGCTCTACCTGATGGGCCGATGCTCCGGGATATACTGTCGCGACTACCGACAGCTTGACCTTGATTTCCGGGTCCTCGAGCTTGCTCATGGCCCAGGCGGAAAATATACCGCCCACTACCAGTACCGCTACAAGGAACTGTACCAGTTTGCTGTTGGCGAACGCCCATTTGCTAAGATTGAATTTCATAAAAAAACTAAGTCTTTATAGTTGATTGCCAACATTTGTGGATGATGCCGGAGCTAATGGCGCGATTTTTTCATTCTCGCGGAGACGCCCTGCACCTGCGGCCACGATGTCAATGCCGTCGAGCGGTGTGGCGCATGATATTTCGGCCTCGCCGTCGCGTGTGAGCCTTACAACTTCCACCGGCACTTTGCGGAGTGTGCTGTCGGGTGATACGGTAAAAATATATGAGTCGGACCCTGCGCCCGCAAGTGATGTCGACGGTACAATCCACCGGTTGCTGTCATCCTTTTTGCTGCCGCCGCCGGCCTGCATCACTACCGTTGTCGACATGCCTACGGAGGGGAGCGGTTCGCCGGCGTCGTCAAACGACAGTTTTACCGTGTACAGCTGGTTGGCGTTGGCTACGCTCTGTTCGGCAAAGGGTTTCAGCCGGAATGTCCTGCCCGGGTATATGTCGAATGTGCAGGTATAATCGGTGAAATCGCTGATGCGGGAGAATGCGGCAGCCGGTATCTTTATTTCGACAAGGGGGGTGCTGTTGTCGACAATCTCGAGTACCGGAGTGCCGGCACCAACCACTTCGCCAGCATGCCGCAGTATGGCCTTTACCTCGCCTGAGGCGGGCGCCGTAAGACGAGTATCGTTGAGCTGGTTGCGTGCATGCTGCAGTTTGGCCGTTATCTGTTGCAGACCGTACACTGCCTTGTCGTGTGCCACCGAGGTCGTGGCATTCTCATTATATAGCGCGATTACACGTTCGGCCTCGCTGCGCACGGAGTTGTATTCGGCTTCGGCGGCATCGAGAGCCACGCGGTAGTCGGTGTCGTCGAGACGCCCGATGACCTGGCCGCTCCTTACATTATCCCCCTCCTTTACGCTGAGTGAAGCGATACGGCCCGCCACCTTGAACGCGGTGTAGACTTTGTCGTCGCTTACCACTTTGCCGGGAAACACCAGGCGCGAACCGTCGGTCGTAGCCAAGGCCGTGCATATCTTTACCGGCTGTACGGCGCGGTTGTCGCTGTCGTCATGTTTTTTGCAGCTGCTTGTCGCTAAAAGAGCCGAGAGCGCAATTGTGATAAATAGGATTTTCATTGTGATATGGAAATATAGCATACAAAGGTTTGACGTATGCAAAGTTACTTATTAATAATCTATCGCCATACATGGACTGTTTCTCTAAAATTGGTCAAAAAGTCGGAAAATAAAATTTGAATGCAGTTTGGCTAAAAGATAGTTCTAATAATAAAATTAAAGAAATTTGCCAAAATATTTGCACATCAAACAACTATTTGCTTAATTTGCTGTTGAAATTTTATACTTTTGTTAAACAAAAGTGTGAGGCGGTAGAAAAATGATTGGTTTTTTACGATATGTGTAATTTTTAAATTATATTCCAATGCTTACAGTTAAAGGTAAAAGAGTAAAGAAAAGATGGATAATACTGTTTACCGCCATATTGGCGGTCAGTATCATCGGATTGTTTGTATCGCCCGCCGAGGGTCTGTACAATCTTGCCAACGGCAGCCTATTTGCGAATATAGCGTGGATGATTACAGCCACGATATTTGTGCTGATGATGACGCCGGGACTTTCATTCTTCTACGGCGGCATGGTGAGGGCTAAAAATGTCATCTCCACCATGCTTCAGAGTTTTATCGTGATGGGATTTGTCAGTGTCATCTGGGTGTTGTTCGGCTTCGGTCTTGCGTTCGGCAACGACATCGGCGGTATCATAGGCAATCCGTGCGATTTCTTTCTGTTCAGCAACGTGGGTGTCGGCAATGTGACCGGTACAGGTGCCGAAGTCCCGAGTGAAATCGGGATGGCTACCACAACTATTCCGTTGGTGCTTTTCGCCCTGTTTCAGATGAAGTTCGCCATCATCACCCCCTCGCTGATTACGGGGTCGTTTGCCGAACGAGTGCGTTTTTCGGGCTATCTTGTGTTCATGATGATATGGATTATACTCGTATACTGTCCGCTCGCCCACTGTACATGGCATCCCGAGGGTCTGTTCGGCAAACTTCATGTGCATGATTTCGCCGGCGGTATTGTGGTGCATGCTGCGTCAGGTATCGCCGCTCTTGCCGGCGCGATGTTCCTCGGACGGCGTTCGTCGACCGAGAATGCCAAACCGGCCAACGTCCCGTTCGTGCTGCTCGGCGCCGCGTTGCTGTGGCTCGGCTGGTTCGGTTTCAACGGCGGCAGCTCGCTGGCAGCCGACGGTGTGGCGCTCTCGGCTTTCCTCAACACCAATACCGCCGCTGCGACCGCTATGGTGACATGGGTGGTGTTTGACGCTCTCCGCGGACACAAACCCTCGGCCATGGGTGCCGCAATCGGAGCCGTTGTGGGGCTCGTGGCAATCACTCCCTGTGCCGGCTGGGTGACTGTGGGCGAGTCCATATTCATCTCGTTTGTCATCACCATCTGCTGCAACCTCGCCGTGACCTGGAAAAAGTCAAGCAATCTTTTCGACGATGCTCTCGATGTGTTTCCCACCCACGGACTCGGCGGCATCATCGGCACGGTGCTTACCGGTATCTTCGCCTACAATTTCTTCGCTGAGAATGGCATGGAGGGTGTGAGCCGTACCACTTTCTTCTGGAACCATATCCTCGTGCTTGCCGGTGTATGCGCCTACACATTCCTCATGAGCTACGCCATCTACTGGATTACAAACAAGATGATACCGATGCGCGTGTCGCGCCACAGCGAGGAAATCGGTCTCGACCGCTCGCAGCACGACGAGGAATATGCCGGCGAAACAGGTACCGGTATCGCTGAGGACACCCCCACCGACTATCAGTGGTTCAACTCCGCCGAATAAACTGTAACGGTAAATATTGCTCTTATATATATTCTTTATTCATCCTTCCCGAAGGATTCTTCCGAACGGGTGCGAGTCAAAATCGCGCCCGTTCTTCGTGATATGAATGGGTATTGCAAACCTCACAAAACGGACTAAATTGTAGGGAGGGTGTTGCAAAACTCGGCTTTAACTTTCCGCGGTTGAAAACCGCGGCTACTACGTAGCTGATTATCAGGAGACTTTGCTTAGTAGCCGCGGTTTTCAACCGCGGAAAGCTTAGTTCTGCAACACCCTCCGCGTTATGGTTGTGTTATTTAATTGTGTTACCCCGTTAGGGCGCGGACGCGATGAATCGAGTCCCTACAATTTGCTGTGACTTTTGAGCGCTAATTATAGTTTTGCAACATCCTACATATTTGGATTTGTATCATGCTGGTAGACAAGATTTAGTCTATCGGTAGATGTTTTGTAGATGGTGTGCCGGGGACGTCGACGGCACTATGATTGATTTAATACGGCTGAAATTTTGGAAATATGACTAATTTTGCCGTATGAAAAAATCAGCCGGTATATTTCTCTTGTTATTGACCGTAATAGTCGTATTCTTTTTCAGCGGATGCGGTCGGCCTCGCCGCAACCAAATGGCGCCTTTCGGCTGGACGGCTGAAAATCCGGTGGCCGATTCGCTGACGGTGCGTATGGAATATGCCTTTCTTGGTGAAGTGCCGGTAGATTCCCTTGCGCGCCTTGTCGATGAATTTGAAACTGCGGTATCCCGTATGACGGCTGACGACGGGGAGAACAGCCATCTCAAGGGCTGCGTTATGTTTTGGAAAGCACGTCTTAAATACAGGCTCGGACGCTTCGGCGAGGCAAGAAAACTGATTGGCGAGGCTGTCGCCCTGACCGACTCGGCGCGTTATCCATACGAAATACGGCGTTACCGCTGGCTTGTCGAAAACCGCGGAGCCTACAGCATCGACCAATGGTATGAGCATATCTCCGATGAAATAAAATTTTACCGCAAGCATCATTGCGTGTATATGCTCGTATCACGCTATCTGGATATGAGCTGGCTGATGCTTGAGGCCGGATATTCGGCGCGCACGATAGAATATCTGTCGATGGCCGATTCATTGCTCGACGGCATTGACGAGCTGACGGTGGTACGCGCGGGTCTGCGCATCAACCTCGCCGACATGTATTGCACGGTGGGCGACTCTCTCAGAGCCGCGAAGATGCTTAGGGAGATAGGGGAGCGTCCCGAGGTGCTTGCCGACGGTTATACATCGTCGCTCATCGATTTCAATCTGTGGGTCACTGCAAGAGACACCGTAGCGTTGCGGCGTGTGTGGGACAGTCTGGCGGACGACAGTGTGCGCATAGGACTGCGTGGTGTTGTCTCGGCATTTATGGCGCGCGTAAGCCTTGACCGTGGGGATACTCGCGGTGCACGTGAGTATATCGCCGACACCCGCAGGTTTCTGCCCGCCGTCACGCAGGGCGACCACAAGGCTTTCATGCTGCGCACAATGGCCGAGACTGCCGGAGCGACGGGCGACGACAGGAGTGCCGTAGAGTGTTATTCCCGCTATGCCGAGGTTACCGACTCGCTCAATGCCGAGCGTCGGCGCGGCGAACTCATCAGTGCCGAGACATCGCGGCAGATAGATATGGCCGAGGAGAGGGCGCGGGGCGAACGCCGCATGCTTATATTCCGTTTTTCGGCTGTGATAGCCGTTTTTATAATAGCCGTGGTAGTGGTATGGATTCAGGTACGGCGTCGTATCGCACGGTTGCGCGACCGCCATCATGCCGAGAGGCTCGACAGGCTTAAATCGCAGCGCGCCGAGCTGGCGATGACGCTCCGCATGACCGAGAAAGAGAACATGCTCGGTGAACTCGACGGACGCCTTGCCGACCTCGCGCGTAAAGGCAACGTATCGGCGGGCGACATATCGGCCGTGCAGTCGGGCATACGCGCTGTCACCGCCGCCGAAGCCGAGAGTGAGAATTTCGCCGAAGTATTCGCACGCATAAGTCCGGCGTTTACCGACAATCTTCGTCGCGCATATCCCAATGTGCGCCGCTCGTCGGAGCGTTTGGCATGCTACATAGCGCTCGGACTCGATACACGGCATATAGCGCGCGTCATGAACATACGTCCCGAGTCGGTGCGTCAGGCGCGCTGGCGTCTGCGCTCGCAGATGGAGCTCCCGGCCGACAGCGACCTCGATCAGGCACTTAAGGATTTGCTTTAGCTGTATTTAAATCGTTGTAAATCCATATATTAAGATTTGGTAGATACTATGTAGACAGCAGTTTTTCGCTTGCTGAACACACATTCCCTATTTTTGTGCCGGCATTAATTGTCGGAGAATATTGCAGAACTTACTCACTCCTTTTACATCTGATAAAAACTGTTATTTATAAACTTCCAAAATCTTGATTTATGAATTTTTTGAGAAAGATTGTTGTCACATTCTTAATCGTGATGCTATCTCCGGCATTTGCCGCGCTGGCATTTCCGATAGGTAACCTGAACATTGAATTTAGCGAAGTCGACATGACTGCCCGCGTCACCGGAGCAGCCGACGGCGTGACCCTGACAGGCAAGGTTGAGATACCGGCCAAGGCCGTACGCCCCTCCGACGGCAAAACCTATACTATAACGGAGATAGGTGACCGTGGCGGTAATATCAGAAACGACAAGACAGGCGAGGAGGCATTCTATAACTGCAATAAGATGACTTCGATAGTCATACCTTCCACAGTAACCTATATATTCAGCGAGTCGTTCATCGGTTGCACGGCGTTGAAAGAGTTTGTCGTGGCTTCCGGCAACAAGAACTATATGGCTGTCGACGGTGTGCTCTACACCAAAAGCAGCAAAGGCAAGATGGACGAACTGGTGCGTTTCCCGCCGGCAAAGGCAGGTGCATCGTTCACAATCCCCGATTGGATTTCGGGCGAGTCGGATAGCGGCAGCCGCTACGTATGCGGGGGCGCTTTCCGTGACAATTCCACTCTGAAGACTCTTGTAATCGGCAAAGACGTAAGGTTTGCCGCAGATGCATTTGAAGGTAATCTCGGTATAAGCAAAATCGTCGGGGAGGCATCCGGTACAGTCAATGTCGGAGGCCTGCTGCTGTCGGAGGACCGTACGCGGCTTTTCTACTTCCCCCCGGCATATACCACCGGGACATTCAAAGTGCCCTCCGGCATAGTGGAGATAAGCAACTATGGGTGTGTTTCGGCTCGGTTTACGGCAATCGACTTCAATCAGGTCACAACCGTCGACAGGGCAGCATTCAAGGGGTCGGCGCTCAAGACTGTGACTGTGCCCGCTGCGGTAAAGCTGATAGGTACCGCTATATTCGAGGATTGCACGAATCTCACTGAAGCTGTGATTAATTGCAAGATACCTGTCGTTGAGAGCGCGACATTCCGTAATTGCCCGAAACTTACAAAAGTCACACTCCCGTCATCGTGCAAAGGCGTCTATGGCGATGCATTCAAGGGCTGTACGTCGCTGACAAGTTTCTCGCTCGCCAATATGACTACATTCAACGAGGAGGGGTATTACGACGAGATGCATTTCGCATATAGCGGGCTTGAAAAGGTCAACTGGCCCTCGGGTGCGCCCTGTATCGAAGAATGCATGTTCTTCAAGTGCCGGAATCTCAAATCCATATCCCTGAAGCCGACCACCGAAACTATAAAAGCATACGCTTTCTACCAGACGGCGGTCGAGACCTTCAATTCTTCCAATCTGAAGGCGATAGATAATTACGTGTTCGAGGCTTGCGAATCGCTCCGTAAGATTGTGCTTCCCGCTTCCGACCATCAGCTTACGCTTGGCGTGGAAGCTTTCCGTGTCAATGAAAATGCCGAGGTATATATCGACCATAAGGATATAGGCTACACCGGCTGGACCGGCAGCGACTGGGGATATGCATTCTACGGAATGAAAAGCGATGCCACCATATATACCTCGCGTTTCTCGACGAAGGCGTTCCCCGAAGGATTCGGCGCCGTCTACTGCCCGGCGGGCGCTTACGGCAACTATACCGGATTTGTGAGCAGGGATTCATACGTAAAGGAGATGTTCGGCGTGGTGATGGCGAGAACCGGTGTCACCGTACGGCCGAATTACCCGTGGGTGAAGGTTACAAGCGTCACTGTCGACGGCAAAGAGGCAACGTTGTCGGCAGATAATTTCTATCCCGCTACCGTGAGCTATAAATCTGACGTTGTCATCAGCTACAACGTTAACGGAGTGAACATGTCGACCACCTATAAAGGCTCGTTCGTGGCATCGGTAGACGGACCGGAGATAGATTCCGACGCATCGGTCACCGTGGAAGTCAGTGACGGCGCTGTCGTAATAAGCGGCAACAGCCCCGTTGAATGGAGTATATGGCATGTCAACGGCACGCTCCTGCGCTCGGGCACCGACTCCGACGTGCGTGTCACCGATCTCGGCCACGGCATGTACGTAGTCCGCGCGGCAGCCCAAGGCACAACCCCTCTAATCCGCAAGGTGACATTATAAAATAAACGGGTAATTATATATCGAAATACAAACTCCGGGTGTTGCGGGACTAAACTTTCCGCGGTTAAAAAACCGCGGCTACTACACGGCTGATTATCAAGAGGCTTTGCATAGTAGCCGCGGTTTATAACCGCGGAGTTTGTATTGTGGCGCATTTCGTCGGGTGCTAATCGGTCGCGCCGGGGATTGCCGAGGCATTTATTTTTCCGTGGATAACCACGATATTGATTTCATAAAAATCTCGGTCGGCGTTGTAGATCAGCATTGCCGTCGGTTCTTTTGAGCCCTCGGGGATGACCATATAGATCTGCGATACCTCGCCGTCCTCCTCGCTGTACACCATTTCCTCGGTTTTCAACGTTTTAAGTAATTTTTCAAACGCGGCCGCCACGGTATCATACATCTTTTTGCTTTCACATGAATAGGCTTCGACCGATTTGATATCTTTCATCGTATCCTTGAACTGGTCGCCGTAATCTCCCATCATCCCTTCGGCCATACTGAGCATAGCGGAGCCGACGTATACCTTGGATATTCCGTCGCCGGTAGGCATTGAGCCCAACAGCCGGTTCTGGGCACACGATACCAACGGTAATATCAGCATCAGCAGTGATAAAATCTTTAATTTCATGATAATATAGTGTTTATGTTTAACTTTTTTCGATTGTGTTGCGGAGGATGTTTTCAGCGTTGTCAAACGCATTGTCAGTCTCACTGAAAGCTTTGTCGGTCATAGCCATGGCACGCGAATATTGCTTGCGGGCTTTTACCATTATATACATCGCTTCTTCGGGGTCGTCAATGTGGGTATAGCCTGCATCATCGGTCGTGGTCTGTGCGATGGCCTCGTTACGGTGTGAAGGCTTGCGTACAGAAGGTCTTGTTTTAGGCCTGACGGTTTGTTCGGGCATTACTGTCTGTACTGTTTCAACTTCGGGGGAAACTGATGTAGATGCACTGTCGACAGGTTCGGTCGGCGTTTTAAGTTGTGAAGCGTATAAATCGCCCTGTACCGACACTACAGTATTATTGCTCGGTCGCAGACAGAACCCGATAAGCAACGCTATCGAGGCCGCTGCCGCGGTGACAGCAACGATAAAGCGGCGGCGCAGTCTAAACCGTCGTGTGCGGCGCTCGCGGGTTGCTTCCGCTTCGATTTCGGCCAAAAGCTCCTTGTCGGGGCATTCTTCCGAAATCATATCGACCGTACGGAATATCGAGGCTTCCCGGCGCAGGTCGTCAGGCAGCTCCTGCGGGTCGGTGCTGTGGAAGAAAGCTCCTATTTCCTTTTCATCGGAAAGGGTCGTATTGCCGTCATACCAGTCGGCAATCAGCTTTCTTATCCGGTCGTATTGTGATAGTCTGTTCATATATTCTCGTATTGAATAATCAGTTTGCGTAGTTCTTTGCGTGAGCGCGACAGATGCTGTCGCACGGTGCCCTCGTTCATATTGACAGCACGGGCGATTTCAATCCCTGATTTGCCGGAGAGGCTGAGGCGGAGTATGGTGCGCCGCGGTTCGCCGAGCTGTTCTATGGCGCTTGACAGCAGTTCGAGGCGACGTAAGTCGTCGTTCTTCTCGACCGCAATGGCCTCGGCCACATCGTCGACCGCAGTCATCACAGTGCCGGCATTTTGCCGATGGATGTCGAGGCAACGGTTTCGCACGGCCCGTATGGCGTATGCCGCACCGTTGGCTACGGCATTTAGCCGTTCGCGTCCCTCCCATAGGGCCCGCATCACATCCTGCACGGCATCTTTGGCGATTTCGTCGTCGCCAAGTATTTTCCGCGCGGTGGCTGCCATTGCGCCGTAGGCCGGAAGTATTGTCGATTTAAACTCTTCAGCTGTCATCGTTTTCGGTGGTGTTCACCTATTTGACGTAAATATACATGATTTGTGACACATAATTTATAAAAAGGATGCAAACTTAGACATTTTCATCGTTTAAAATGGGAAAATTACTTAAATTTGCATTCAGAATTTACTTAGATAATATTTTAATATTGATTTTCAAACAATGAAAAGAGTTGCATTGATCACCGGCATTACCGGTCAGGACGGCAGCTATCTTGCCGAATTTCTTTTAGAAAAAGGTTATGAGGTGCACGGCATTATGCGCCGTTCATCATCATTCAATACCAGCCGTATCGAGCATCTTTACCTTGACGAGTGGGTGCGCGACATGAAAAAAGCGCGTCTCATCAACCTTCACTGGGGCGATATGACCGATTCGTCATCGCTCGTCAGAATTATACAGCTTGTGCAGCCCGACGAAATCTACAACCTTGCGGCTCAGAGCCATGTGAAGGTATCGTTCGACGTGCCTGAATTTACCGCCGACGCCGACGCCATCGGTCCGTTGCGTCTGCTTGAGGCCGTGCGCATACTTGGTCTGGAGAAAAAGACAAAGATATATCAGGCTTCCACATCCGAACTCTATGGCAAGGTGCAGGAAGTACCCCAGAAAGAAACTACCCCGTTCTATCCCCGTTCGCCCTACGGCGTGGCCAAGCAATACGGTTTCTGGATTACCAAGAACTACCGCGAGAGCTACGGCATGTTTGCCGTCAACGGTATCCTTTTCAACCACGAGAGCGAGCGCCGCGGCGAGACTTTCGTGACCCGCAAAATCACTATCGCTGCCGCCCGTATAGCGCAGGGATTTCAGGATCGCCTTTATCTCGGCAATCTTGACGCGCGCCGCGACTGGGGATATGCCAAGGACTATGTGGAGTGTATGTGGCTGATACTCCAGCACCCAGTTCCAGAGGATTTCGTGATTGCCACCGGCGAGATGCACACCGTGCGCGAGTTTGCCACTCTTGCTTTCCGCCACGTAGGCATCGAACTGGAATGGAAAGGCGAGGGCGTCGACGAAAAAGGTATCGACAAGGCCACCGGCAAAGTCATCGTGGAGGTCGATCCGAAATATTTCCGCCCGTGCGAGGTGGAGCAGCTGCTCGGCGACCCGTCGAAAGCCCGTGAACTGCTTGGCTGGAACCCGACGAAGACTCCGTTTGAAGAACTTGTAAGAATTATGGTGGAGCATGACATGAAGTTTGTACGCAAGCTCTATCTCCGCGATAAGTTTGACAAAGAGGCAGGGGAGGGGTCGGCGCTATGATGCCTCTTGATGCAAAAATCTATGTGGCCGGCCACCGCGGTATGGTTGGGTCGGCCATAGTCCGCGAACTGCAGCGGCAGGGCTACACAAATATCATCACCCGCACGCATGCCGAACTCGATCTTTGCCGTCAGGCCGATGTGGAGCGTTTTTTCGCCGAAGAACGGCCTGAATATGTGTTTCTCGCAGCGGCCAAGGTGGGAGGTATTGTGGCCAACAGCAATGCGCTCGCCGATTTCATGTATCAGAACATGATGCTGGAGATGAATGTCATACACGCCGCATGGCGCAACGGTTGCCGTAAACTCGAATTCCTCGGTTCGTCGTGCATCTATCCCCGCATGGCGCCGCAGCCCATGAAGGAGGACTGCCTGCTGACGTCGGCGCTCGAGCCAACCAACGAGGCATACGCCCTCGCCAAAATCTCCGGACTGAAATATTGCGAGTATCTCAACCGCCAGTACGGCACCGACTACATTTCAGTCATGCCGACCAATCTCTACGGTCCCAACGACAACTATCATCCCGAGCACTCCCACGTGCTCCCGGCACTCATTCGCCGTTTTCATGAGGCAAAAGTGTCGGGCGCTCCCTCGGTGACATGCTGGGGCGACGGCAGTCCGCTGCGCGAATTCCTCTACGTCGACGACCTCGCCAACCTGTGCGTGTTCCTGATGAACAATTACTCAGGCAACGAAACGGTAAATGCCGGCACAGGCAAAGAAGTCACCATAAAGCAGCTTACTGAAATGGTGGCCAAAGTCGTAGGCTACGAAGGTGAAATCCTATGGGACACCACCCGCCCCAACGGCACACCCCGCAAACTCCTCGACGTAAGCAAAACCCGCGCTCTCGGCTGGCACTATACCGTGGAACTCGCCGACGGCATAGCCCTCGCCTATGCCGACTTCCTCAATAACCCAATCCGCGCCGAACGCTGACCCGCTCCACGCAGTAAAAGATTCACCCGCTTGTAGGGCTGCTCCCCGGAGCAGCCCTACAAGCGGGTGAAAGCAATACACTAATAAATATAATTATTCCATTATGCGTAACCTTAAATCCAATATCTCTAAAATCAAGACGATTGCCATTGCGGCAATGCTTCTTGCCATGAGCGCAGTCGACTTTGTATCCTACGGTCAGCAAAAATCGGCAGCGCCACTCCGTGTCAACGACAGATATTCCATGAGTCCCGACTCCCGCTTCAAACCGGAATTGCGCTATATCCTCGTACGTCTCAAAGGCGACAACGGAGTAAGCATTGTCGACCTTATCGACGGTAAAGTCGTCTCGCGCAATTTTGCTCCCGTCACCAACTCCAAAGGGAAAATTAGTGGTGAAAATTGGACAACACCGGTATTGGACGATATATTTTGCATAAAAAGAAATAAACAGACTAATGGGGATTGGCGTCGTAGCGTAGCTATTTATCAAAATCCATCACGCCCTGTTTCGCTAGCCGGGTTAACTGATTTGTACAGTGCTAATATCATCAATCCCAATCTGTTCCCAATATGTAAATACGGCGAACGTATAAAGTTCGTTGACAGCAAAGGCAACGTAAAATTCACTGTAATGCCTATCGACGGCAAAGAGCCAAGTTCTGTAAGTTCTGATATTTGCAATGGCATTATAGTTGTAAGGGTTGGTAGTGGTGGTAGGACTGATTCCACTACTAATAACATAGGGAAACAAACCGATAATAAATCAACAGAAAAATATGGCGCAATTGACACTACCGGAAAATGGGTTATCTATCCGGAATGGGACAGCTTGGAATCATATCAGATTGGTGTAATTCATGGACTTAAAGATGGTGTCTGGTATAATATTACTCCGACAGGTAAATCAACACGAGATGTCAATGCCGATATACATCTATATAGACGCGGGTGGCCGGTTCCAAGTAAATTCCTTATTGAAACAGTCTATGATGGCGGTCCTGTTTCCAATATCTACGATCTGAAACAAAACTATATTGCAACTATAGATAACGCCGATCTTATCAATCCAAATCAGACTCATCCAGGAATTCTTTGTGCAAGAAGAGGGATTCGTTATGATTCCAACGGCCATTACATCGGTTATTCAAATCTTGTGGATTTATCACATAATAATGCCGTTATTTCAAAGAATTACACAGATTTGGATGAATTGCCTGATGGTAACTATCTTGGGCGTAACCGTATCAATGATAGTGATATATTCAAGTGTTGGTATGTCAAAGCCGATGGGACGGAAACTCCACTTCCCGACAATTGTGAATTTCCATTCAGTGACCCCCTTATGGCATTATATTATAAACCCGAAATTAACCGATTTATAGTGATAGGCAAAAACGGAGCCCCGGGATATATCTGTGATTTCAATGGCAACAAAATAGGCAACCTACAGATTGAAGAGTTCTACAATACGGAATGGGAAGTCGAGCCGGTAAAGAGCAGCTACTGGCGCAAACATATCCTCGGCGAAGATGATTATTAATTAATATTTTGTAGCAACGCTTACAATTATGAATATATTATAATCTTTTTTTACAGAGAAAGATTTTCGCTATTCTCTTTCTCTGTAAAGAAAGGTTTTTGTAACTGCCAGAATATAAGAGATATATGAATAACTTTTATGGCTGATGTAAATGGAGGGGAAATTATATTAGGTATTCTATGGCGTTTTCCGGCGTTACGATATGGAATGCAGCATCGGGGTATGACTGGGCAAAATGCGGAGGAACAAAGGCCTTCTTTGCCGGATTCCATTTAGCTTCGAATGCAGTTATGGCACCATCCTTTTCTTCTATCAAGTCAATCTCTTTTTGCTGGGTAGTGCGCCAAAACCACATATTGGCGAAAGAATGTGAGTAATTGTTCTGTTTAAGTCTTTCTACTATGAAGAAATTTTCCCACAAGGCGCCTGTATCTTCGCGATTTTCAGCCTCACGGTAATCGTTAATGACAGCATTCCTTATGCCTAAATCATAGAAATATATTTTCTTACTGTATTTTAGTTCATTATGAAGATTGCGAGAGAAGCTTCCCAAGCGAAATACTATGAAATTCTTTTCAAGTATATCGATATATTTCTCTACAGTTTTGGAATCAAGGCCTATGAGTTGCCCTATTTCACGGTAGGCAATTTGGTCGCCGATTTGGCGGGCAAGAGCCTGCACGAGCAACACGAGCTTGTCCGGTCTACCAATGCCGTCGAGCTGTAATATATCCTTATAGAGATAGCTTGAAGAAAGTTCGCGAAGCACTTCCTTTTCTTCGCCGGGGAGAGATACGACTTCCGGATAGTAGCCATATATCATGCGGTGAGGTATGCTGCGTGTCTCTTTTAAGGCATCGGTATTGTCGACCATCTCCTTGAAAGAAAGAGGATACATTTTAAACTCGCGCTTGCGTCCGGTAAGACTTTCTCCTACTCCCGCGGCAAGTTGCAATGATGAGCTTCCTGTGGCTATCACCTGAACGCCTTTAATCTGGTCCGTGATTAATTTTAATCTCAAGCCAATGTTACTTATTCGTTGAGCCTCATCGACTACAATATATTTTTTATTGCCTATAAAAAGTCGTAATCTGTCCGTTGTCATCTCAGAAAATATTCGCTGGACGTCAGAGTCATCGCCATTGAGCCACAACACATCATCCCGATTATCGAAAATCGTATGTATTAGAGTTGATTTACCGACCTGTCGTGCCCCAAGTAATATTATTGCCTTGCCTGACCCAAGCTGTGCTTCAATCTGTGGTTTTAGTTGTCGAGCTATCATTATGAGTATGCGATAAGTATATTGTTCCGCAAATTTAATGAAATTTGCGGAATTAATTCCACAAATTTCGTAATTTTTGTGGAATTAATTCCGCGTTTTTCATGTTTTAGGGCTGTCAGATACAAAAATGCGGGTCACACATTTCATGTATGTGACCCGCGTGTGGTAGGTGTGGATATGTTTGTCGATCAGTCTTCGAGGAAGTAGGTGAGGGTGGTGACTACGCGTACGTTTTTGATTGAGGGGGTGAACTGGTCGCGGTTCTCGATTGAGAACTGGCCCTGGTTGGCGGTCTGGATTTTGCCGAGTTTGCTTTCTGAGTCGTCGGCAAATTTCTGGGCGGCTTCGCGAGCGTTTTTGGTAGCTTCGGCAATCATCTGCGGCTTGATGTCGTTGAGACCGGTGAATTCGTACTGAATGGGGTAGTTGTAGTCGTTGGCCGACAGGGCGATACCCTCTTTAAGCAATTGTCCCTGCTGGCGTATCAGTTCGTCGACTTTGTCGACCTGTGATGAGGTGACGACAATCACTTCCGATATGTTGTAGCGGAATTTGTAATTATTGTCGGAGTAGTTGTTGGAAGCGCGGTCGTAGGCTTCGGGAGCGTTGATACTGATTTCGCTGTCGGTGATGCCGGCGTTATGGAGGAAAGCAAGTATCTTGTCGTTGGTAGTGCTGGTCTGGTCATATAGGTCAGGTAGGATGTTGCCTTGTATCTGGTACACGATAGGCCAAGTGACCTTGTCGGCTTTTACTTCGCGTTCCGACAGTCCGCGCACGCTGACAGTACGCTGTGCCGACGACATTGATCTGAATCCCGAACGGATGCCCACTCCTATTGCGAGCAATCCGAGAGCGATAAGCAACGCAGGAATTAATTTCTTTACTACACTCATGATTTGGATAATTTAATAAAAATAGATAACCTTCTTTCGCAAATTTAGTAATTTTATTTATTAACATAATGTCCGCTCAAAAGTTTTTTATATCTTTGTCAAAAAATATTTCAAATATATCTTATCATTAAATTAATTATCATGGCAAAACCTTACGTTGTCGGTATCGACATAGGTGGCACTAATACCGTTTTCGGTATCGTCGATGCCCGAGGAGTAGTTATCGCAAGCTCTTCAATCAAAACACAGAAGCATAGCAAAATCGAAGATTATATCGACGAACTTTACACCGAACTTTCCAAACTTATAGAAACCAACGATGCCACGGATAAAATCCACGGCATCGGTATCGGAGCTCCCAACGCCAATTATTTTTCGGGTTGCATAGAGACCAATGTCAATCTCCCATGGCCGGCTCCCATACCTCTGGCACAGCTTGTAAGCGAGAAATTCGGCATTCCCGTGGCTATCACCAACGACGCCAATGCCGCCGCCATCGGCGAGATGACCTACGGCGCCGCCCGCGGTCTGCGCGACTTCATAATGATAACCCTCGGTACCGGTGTCGGTTCGGGTATCGTAATCAACGGCCAGCTTGTCTATGGCCATGACGGTTTTGCCGGCGAACTCGGCCACGTGGTCATGAAACGCCACAACGGACGTCTTTGCGGCTGCGGCCGTACAGGCTGCCTCGAGGCATATTGCTCGGCAAGCGGCGTAGCACGTACCGCACGCGAATTCCTCGAAGTGCGCACCGAGCCCTCACTCCTGCGCAATATCCCCATTGACGAAATCACATCCAAGGATGTATACGACGCAGCCATCTCGGGCGACAAAATCGCAAAAGACATCTTTGAGTATACCGGTGAAATCCTTGGCGAAGCACTTGCTGACTTCACTGCATTCTCGGCTCCCGAAGCGTTTATCCTTTTCGGCGGTCTGTCAAAGAGCGGCGACCTTATCATGCGACCGCTGCGCAACTCGCTCGAAAAGAATGTGATGAACCCCTGGAAGGGCAAAGTCAAAATCCTCCTTTCCGAGCTTAAGGAAGCTGACGCCGCAGTGCTCGGTGCCTCAGCTCTCGGCTGGGAAGCAAAACCGATGCCCGCTCCCGCGGCAGCAGCCCCCTCGGCTACAGCCATAACCCCGACTCCCGCCGCCCCCAAGGCATAGAGACAGTTTAATCATTAAAATAAATTCAAGCATCCTGTACGCGTCATGAATGGCACATCAGGATGCTTGTCTTTTTTGTGTACAATATATCTCTTTACTTGAGGCAGACAGGTAAATCTTCACGATATTCGTATATGAATATCGGAAAGGAATTGAGAATGCTGACTCGGCACTCATCGCTCAGTACATGCTTCGCAAGTTGTGCCTTGAATATAAGTGATTGGCGAATTTCATCTTTATTATCCGGAAATGTATGATTCCCGTTGCAAAGACAATTGGCTTTTCTGACATTCATGTTTACTAAATGAAGCCAGTTATTTCGTGCGTTTTCCTCCCGTAATTTTTTCTTTTCTTCAGATTCGTTGGCATTGGGTGAGTATGAATGACTTATAATGGGAGAATTCACATGCAATGCCCTTGAAGCGACTGCAATCGTGGCGTGCTACAGTGTAGTTCACATAATCTTCGTCAGGCAATGCTTTGGTATATCTCAACGATTCTACCATCGGATAATTGATATATAATTTCCCGGTTTCGGTCTCCTCGTTAAAATATTCAAGCAGTTCCTTCGAGATGTCTGTTGTTATCTTCCAACAAGCCACGGTTGTGATGAAAATCATAATCAAAAAACAGGAAAATTTCGGAAACGTCCGATGGGTTTATGCCGTCTAATTCATGATTCCCCTGTCTGACAAGAATTTCATTAAGGACTGCTACGGTATTGACTCCTTCCTGACCGCCAATAATATCATATTCTTTTATGTGTGAATACAATGAATATATGTTGCTTTTGTACACACAAATGAAAGGATCAATTTCTTTCGGGAAAAAGAGTTGCCGGATAGTGGAAAAAACGGGGCATTCCCGGTCTCCTTCAAAAATAAATAGTATCATATTCCGAAAGCCTTACCGCGAAATAGTTTCTCTATATTGTGTCCGAAACGCAATTCTTTGTCCGTACACTCGTTAAGTGATTTGATTTCTCCATCGTTAAGTATAAAATTGCAGTCAGGACGCAATAAGTCATTTGTCATAAGATAGGTATTGTGCGATGACATGAATACCTGACACGGTAAACTGAATAATTCTTTACAGATATTGTAGGCAAGCCGGAAATGATAAAATGCATCAAATTCATCAATGAATACAAAAGTAGTATTCCTCATGTGTCTGAGCCAAAAGTACAGTAGTTCAAGAGAGCGTGTACCTGTGGAAACTGTAAAGCAAAACAGAAGTTTGGAATTCCCGACTTTATACCATAACATATTTTCCCCTTTTCTCGGTGTCACGAATTCAAATTTCTGTCCGCTTACTCTTTCAAGAAAATCGGCAAAGTCATCGACTAATCCGTTGGAGATGATGTATTCTTCAATGCTGCCGTTTGCTTTGGTCTCGACACCTATGAACTCGCGCGTTTCAAGACTTGCAAACCATAACATGCCGTCAACAAAGTTTTGCAGTTTCAATAAGAAATGCTCTTTATTTAGTGGATAGACTGCAAGAAGATAATTTATTACCGAGACATTGTTTGCATTGTCCTGAAACTGTCCTTCAATACGTGCGGAGTTGGGGAAATAGTTCTCGTTAATATGTACGATGTCAGAGTCGCGGGTGAAAACTATATCATTATTCAGCTTGAGAGATTCCTTTATCAGTTTCCCTCCAAAACCTTTTGAATAGTTATATGACACCACTTCCCCGTCAAAATCAAATTCGTATTCGAAATCGACAATAAGTTTTGAATTCCCTGCATATACGAAATTGCTGTAATAGTCGCTTTTCTTAGATTTTAACGGAGCCAAATGATATTCAATGTCAAAAATCGCAAGACCTAAATTTGACTTGCCTATGCCGTTCGGACCATAAATAATGCCATTTTTTACTATTCCTTTTGAAATGGCAAATTGATTGAATGCATAATTGCTTGGCCTGGATAAATCCAGTTCAATACGTTTCGCAAATCCACGATAGTTCTTAACAGCAAATTTTTTTAGCATAAGGCATTTCTTTTGGAATTGAGAAAACAAATATACAAAAAAGATTTCTTTCCCGTAATTTTTTTACGGAAAAGAAATCTTTTGCATATAAAGTATGCTTCTTACCAATTGATTTTTATGAATTTTGTTTCAAGGGGCGCGAAATGTCGGGAGCCGTTTTTGAGCGGGGTTCCCGTGACGTCGCACTCTTTGACTCCCCGGATTTTAGCCAGCGTGGAGGTGACCGTCAGGTCGGCAGTTTGGCCTGCTGTCTCTCGTAATTGCAACAGGATTGCATTCTCTCCTTCTACCGGAGCCATATTGATCAGAAGCAGATTCTGCGGGCCGACAGAAAGAATGCTGCGGGGCTCATAGCTTTCTGTTGCACCTTTTGCAGTGGCGGGGAGCACGCGGCATAAAGGCGGTATACGTTGGGTGCGGGCTTTGGCGGCGGCATATTCCGTCGACGGGTCGTCTGACGATGAAATCGTATAAGTCCACTCCATCTCGCCCATTTGGTCGGCATTGAAGTTGGTAGTCCAGTAGTTGTTCATCGGCCAGGAATATATGTTGGTCGACTGCGGACGCGCACCTGCCGTGTAACGTCCGAGGTTGATGGCTCCGAGTTGCATCAGCGGTATTTCGGGCGACACGACAATTACCTGCATGGAATCGTTGCGGGCAGCCACAAAATCCTGCACGGTATACCAGTCGTTGGACGAACCCGGTATCTGGTCGACTCCGGCTTCTATTGCCCCTCCCGGCACGTCAACCATCAGTTTGCCATTCTCGATTTCGATTGGGAATGATACGTAGATGCTCTCCGGATCGGTATTGTCTTTTTTGCGCAGACGGTATACAATCCCGATTTTCTTTTCGGTATTGTATATACGGTACTGTATCCTGAGGTTGTCGGCGTCGCGTCCGGCCGCAGTTTCGGCCACAAACGTGTAGGTATCCCATATCGAGCCGGGACGGTATCCCTCGAAGCGCATTTTTTCGGGAGCCGTGCGTTTCGATACGGGAGCGTGGTATTGTTCCAGATGATGGCGGCTGTCAATCGTCTCATGTATGAATTCGCCGAGCTGCCATTCGGCTCCCTGAGTCAGCAGCTCTTTGCCGAGCTCGCGGTCATAGAGCGAACTGATGGTGCCGCGGGCAGACTCAAACTGTATGTCGTACCACCGGTTGCTCACTTTCGTCGTGCTCAGGTCGGGGACGGAAGTGACGGGAGCGGGTTGTGCCGGTCTGTCGGAAACTTTTATGATGTAGCGGGCCTGTCCGATAGCCGGTATGTCGGTAAGATAAAGTGTCCAGTATGTGCCGTCCGAGCGGTTTTCACCGGGTTGCGCCGGGATGGTGTCCCCTTTATTGTCGATAATCGCGAACTCCTTGCCCGGAGGCAGCATCTGGTGGTCGATATAGATACGCGCTGTGCCCGTGTACGGGTGGTTGTTAGTGTTGAATACAGCTATTGCCGGTTCGGCGGCACGCGGCACGAAATCCTGCAACAGCCCTAAAGCCACTTCGCCGAGCAGGCTTGCATGACGGTAAGCCTCCCACGCGTACGACTGCTTCAGCGAACGCTGCTCCCATGTATCCAGACCGTAAGGATTGCGCACGGATTCGCTGTGGCCGAAAGTATGCTCGCCGTAAAACAGCAGGGCGTCGTTTACATCGTCGATACGGCGGCATGTCCCGGCGGGTAATGCGGCTCCCTGGATAGCCCCCATTGAGAGGGCTCCCTGATTGGCGGTGACGGCTGCCTGGGTGGCACGCGTCACCGCCGCCTCGCGTGCGCCCGACGCAAAGCCGTCAGTCCACCAGTCGGGCCATGCACCGCGTATGGTGGCTATTTCATCGCCATATTCGCGCTCGATGGTTTTGAAAAATTCGCCGGCCGTGGCCGTGCGTAATTTCGGCCATTCATATTTTTCGTTCCATCGGCGTATGTTGTCCGAACTTTTCGTGGCAGGGGGCGCATTGTCGGTGAGGTATCCCGAATACTGCAGCGATATGATGTCGTAAGGGTAATCTTTGGCTTCAAGCTGACCGAGATATTCGAGCATACGCCGTTCAAAGTCTTCGAAATTGTCGGTTTCCACACCGAGATGATTCCCGAGATGATAATGCTCGCCGCGGTACGCAAGGATTTTTTTACCAGACGGCGACTCCCAGCGGAACACTGTCGGCTTGTCAAAGCATATCAATGCCCTGTGGCCATGTGTGCCCATGTTGAGATACTTTACTCCTGCATCGGCAAGGTATTCGGCAAGGCACCAGCCGATACCGTTGACGTCGTCCTGCATGGCGAGTGAGCATGGCAGTCCTTGTTCGCTAAACAGGGCGAGAGGGGAGAGAGATGCTGCAAGAGTCTGTTCGTCTGGAAGCTCGTCGAAATTGAGATACATGGCGGTAAGCTCGATACGTCCTTCGCCGACACGCCTTTTTAATCTCCTGACCTGTTCGGCCGGTCGGTTCGTGAGATATTCCATGACCGGCCATGACACCTCGCATGTCCATTTGAAACGTGACTCCTCCGGATACGCGTCGGTTGCGTCGCAATAGTCGAGCGCAAAATCAATGTAACGCATCTGCTCGGCAAGAATTTCCATCTGCGAACGTGTGTAGCCGATGTCAGTGTGGGTGTGCTGCACCATGTTGACGTGCCAGTGCCGCACGGGCGACACGCCGATGCTCCCGCTTGCCGTATTGTTTCCCGATGTTATGCTTACAGGAATGTCGGCCGGTGTCTTTACGGGCAGTGTCATGAAACTGACTGTATTGTTACCCGGAATCATTGTCACGGTCCGGGTCATATCGCCGAACCGGACAGTGGCTTCCGATGCATCGCCGTTATTTACAAAAGTGATGTCGACCCGCTGGCGCGGACCGGCATCCGAGCGATAGATGGCCGGCGGCATATATCCCGAGATATTTTCAATTGTTGCGGCCGATATGGAACTGCTGAGGCCCGACATGCCCAAAGTTATGCCGATTGCCGAAATAATGTTATGTCTCATAAATATGTCAGGTTTGTATCACTGCAAATATACTGAATATTTTATGAGTAAACCCTACATATTGATATTTATTGGCGCCGATTGTAAAATTACGCGAATAAATGCGTAAATTTGCAGTCGCAAATCGCGCTCTGCCGTGTGATGACCGAGCGGGGCGTGATAGTTTTTTATATGCAGCAAAGATTTATACAGCATACTGATTATACTGATTGTGCGCGAGCATGCGGCGATAACGGTACCTGCCGGCGGCTGATACTTTTTTTCGCCGGATGGGGGATGGATGCATCTGTTTTCCTCGCATTGTCCAAGCCCGGGTACGATATATTGCTGGTGTACGATTACCGTGACAATGATTTCGACGAGTCGGTGCTTGACGGTTACGACGAGATATGTGTGCTTGCATGGTCGCTCGGTGTGTGGCATGCCGACAGGTTTATCTCCTCGCATTCCGATCTCCCTATAACACGTACTGTTGCCGTCAACGGCACGTTATGTCCGATCAACGACAGTCTCGGTATTCCGCCTCGCATCTATGACCTTACATCCGTGTTGCCCGACGAGAGGGCTTTGGCGAAGTTCTACCGCCGCATTTGCGGTGGTCAGGGCGCTATGGAACAGCTTATGCCGGTTATGCCACGGCGTCCTCTCGACGAGTTGCGCGACGAGCTTCTGGCTGTCCGCAGTCGTATTCCGGCCGACGGGAGTACCGACACTTCCAACTGGGATGAGATATATCTGTCGGACAACGACCTGATATTCCCGTTTGAGAATATGAAACGGGCCTGGGAGAGTGCAGGAGCGCGTGTGCGCGTACTTGCCGGCGCCCACCATGCCGTTGATTTCGCCGGATTCCTCACGGCTGCGTTTGTTGATAAGGACCTCGTAAGCGGACGTTTCGCTTCGGCTGCGTCATCCTACGAGCGTGAGGCAGAAGTGCAGCGTGAGGTCGCTGAAACACTTCTTGACTCAGCCCGGACCGCTTTGTCGGGCACCGGACTCTCCGTACTCGAGATAGGAAGCGGCACGGGAGTCCTTACCAAGCTCTACCAACCGATGCTGTCGGGCGCCCGCATTTCGTTATGGGACCTTGCTCCTGCCCCCCTGCCGGCCACACAGGACAATACAATAGGGATAAAAGCCTGCGACGCGGAAATCGAGTTGCGGCGGTTGCCCGCATCGTCAGTCGACATACTGTTCTCCTCATCGACAATACAGTGGTTCAATTCACCCCGGCGTTTCATACGCGATGTGGTGCGTGTGCTGTCGCCCGGAGGCCGCGCATTTATATCATGCTATATCGACGGTACCATTCCCCAGCTTGCCATGCTGCCCGGCGCGTCGTCCATGCATTATCCGCAGCTTGACGATGTGCTGCAGTCGCTTGATGGTGCCGGATGCGATACATTCAGCCGGGAATTTACTCTTTCGTTCGGCTCGGCAGCCGAAGCACTTGCCCACATGCGGGCCACAGGTGTCAACTCCATAGCGCGCAAGGCTATGTCGGTTGCCGATACAAGGCGCCTCATGCGTATGCTTGAGGTCGACGGAAAAGCTATACTGACATTCAATACACTGTTCATTATAATCAGAAAACATGGATAAGGAAACTATATTTGTCACCGGCATCGACACTGATGCAGGCAAATCATACGCCACAGGATGGCTTGCCAATCAAATCGCCGCCACCGGCCGCAGCGTGATGACTCAGAAATTCGTACAGACCGGCAACGAAGGCCGCTCCGAGGATATTGAACTGCACCGCCGCATCATGCACCGAGATATGGCAGCCGAGGAATACGCGCTTACGGCACCGATGATATTCACATATCCATCATCGCCCCATCTCGCCGCCAGGGTCGACGGCCGCGAGGTGGACATCAAAGCCATCGATGAGGCGAGGAAAACGCTTGAGGAGCGTTATGACACCCTGCTTGTGGAAGGGGCCGGCGGCATGATGGTGCCGTTGACCGAAAGGTATCTCACGATTGACTATATTACCGACCGTCGGCTCGACGTGGCACTGGTCACCAATGCGAAACTTGGCTCCATCTCCCACACGCTGCTTGCTCTGGAGGCGATAGAGCGCCGCGGACTCAATCTGCGGTACCTCCTCTACAACACCCATTTCGACACCGACCCGGTCATAGCTCCCGAAACGCGCAGCTATATCAGGAATTATGTGGCCGAACATTTCCCTGCCGCCGAGTGGCTTGATGTCCCCTCCATTACTTTTTGATAATGTACCGCTCAAATTTTGTGCTGTCGAGAGTGCTTTAAACTAAAATTTCATTATATTTGCATATTTTAAATATTGAAGTGCGTACATTATGCTTAGTGACGAAAAAATCTACGGGCTTATCGGCTATCCTCTGACTCATTCCTTTTCTCAGAATTATTTCAACCGGAAATTTGAGGCAGAAGGAATCAAGGCCCGCTATCTTAATTTTGAACTTCCCGACATAGGCGACCTCATGGAGGTGATAAGCGAATATCCCACTCTGTCGGGACTCAATGTGACCATTCCATATAAGGAACAGGTGCTTCCGTACCTCTACGAGATGGACGAGGACGCAGCAAAAATCGGGGCGGTCAACGTCATCAAATTTATCCGCGAGAAGGGCGATTTGAAGTTCAAGGGATATAATTCCGACATCATAGGTTTCACCGACTCGATAGTGCCGCTGCTCAACGACAAGCGTAGGAAAGCGCTTGTGCTCGGCACAGGGGGTGCCTCGAAAGCCGTGGTAAGAGGACTTGAAAATCTTGGCGTCGAGCCTACGCTCGTGTCGCGTACAGCGCGCAAAGGCGTCATCACATACGCCGACCTCACGCCTGAGGTGATGGCTGACAACCTCATAATTGTCAACACGACGCCACTCGGCATGTATCCGCACGTCGACGAGTGCCCTGACATTCCATACGAATGCCTTACAACGGAGCATCTGTGCTATGATTTGCTCTATAACCCCGATGTAACGCTTTTCATGCGTAAGGCCGCGCAATACGGAGCAGAAACGAAAAACGGTCTTGAAATGCTGTTGCTCCAGGCCTTTGCCGCATGGAATATATGGAATGAATGATTCGGGAATAAGTTTTTTCAACTGTTTTTTTAAGAGAGATTAGAGAGAATTATGAGTGAAACTATGGAAATGCGGGCGCCCCAACTATCGCTCGCAAAGTTCGCCAAGTGGGTATATATAGCTATTGTGCTTCTGCTTGTATTTCCGTTCGATAAGTTCGGATTACCAGCAGCAACGGCACCGGTGGCACTGTTTGTCGGACTTATTTTTGCATTCGTATTTCCTATGCCTTTTCCGAAATTCAACAAGAAAGGCTCGAAATATCTGCTTCAGGCATCGGTTGTAGGACTCGGGTTCGGCATGAGCGTGACCGAGGCATTGAAATCGGGAGGCCAGGGCATGATGTTCACTATCGTGTCGGTTGTCAGCGTCATGGTATTCGGTGTGCTGATAGGATACTGGATGCATCTTAACCGTAAGACGAGCTATCTTATCTCGGCCGGTACCGCAATCTGTGGAGGAAGCGCAATAGCCGCCGTCGGCCCCGTGCTGCGTGCCAATGATGAGGAGATGGCCGTATCGCTCGGCGTCATCTTCATACTCAACGCCATCGCGCTATTCATTTTCCCCCCGATGGGACGCTATTTCGGTATGACCGACCAGCAGTTCGGCACATGGGCGGCCATAGCCATCCACGACACGTCGTCGGTAGTGGGAGCCGGCGATGCTTTCAGCGCCGCGGCATGCGAGATTGCTACGGTGATAAAATGCACTCGCGCGCTGTGGATTATACCTTTGGCATTCGTTACCATGTTCCTGTTCCGCGACAAAAATTCGGCAAAAATATCAATCCCCTGGTTCATATTGCTTTTCGTGCTTGCAATGATTGTCAATACATACGTGGGACTGCCCGAGGGCGTGAGCGAGAGCATAGTGTACGTATCCAAGAAGATGCTTGTGGTGACGCTGTTCTTTATCGGAGCGAGCCTTTCGCTTGCCACGGTCAAGAGGGTAGGAGTGCGTCCGCTGTTTCTTGCGGTACTGTTGTGGATAATCATCGGCGTGTCGAGTTTCGTTGTTGTCAGGATGACAATCTGATGCGCATCCGCTTATGCCGTTTAGCCGTCCGCCGTTGTCATACATACCCCTGCTGCCGATACTTGCCGGTATCGTGGCAGGGGTTTTGTGTTGCCGGTACCTGCCGGTAAGTCCGTGGGTGACGGCCGGAGTTGCGTCAGCATTGGCGGTTATGGCCGTGCTGTTGCACAGGCCGCTGGCTGTCGAGTTGCTTCTTGCGCTGTCGCTCGGTGTGGTTGCAACCTGCTTGGCCCTGCCGCGGCAATTTGACACTGCTCCCGCGCGGGATACTGTAATGTCGGGATGCGTGGCCGATGTCTGGCATCTGCCGGAATGTCAGCGCATTTGTGTCAATGTCAATGGTGCAGATGCTTCTTCTTATCGTACAATGCTTACATTCCCCGTATTTGACACGACGGTCGAGGCCGGCGACATCATACGTTTCTCAGGCACGTATTCCTTGCCGCGACGTTCGGTTGATATGCCGATGGAGGACGATATGGCTGATTACTACTACACCAACCGTATTTCGATGTTGTGTTATGTACCGAAAGGAAATATGGAAGTAATCGGCCGCAGCGGCAATCCGCTATATCTCTTAAAACGGTTGCGTGCGAAAACTGTCGACAGGATATTCGCTTCGGGGCTTGACGAGCCGGCCGCGGCATTCCTTGCCGCAATACTCACGGGCGATACAACGGCGCTTACCGATGACAGCCGTAGCGATTATGCTGCTGCGGGTGTGGCTCATATCCTCGCACTCAGCGGCGCGCATGTCGCTGTGATTGCCATAGTCATAGCCGTGGTGCTGTTCCCGCTCGTCATGGCCGGTCACCGCCGTGCGAGATGGTGGCTGACAATCGCCGTGCTGTGGCTGTATGCGCTTTTCACCGGATTGTCGCCGTCGGTGTGCCGTGCGGTCATCATGGCCTCGGCCGTGCTGCTGGCACTGATATTTGACCGGCCGCGTTCGTCGCTCAATGCGCTGTGTCTTGCCGCAATACTGATTCTGGTATTTTCTCCGCTGTCATTGATGCAGCCGGGCTTTCAGCTCTCGTTCGCTGCTACGCTGGCTATCATACTGTACAGCCCTGTTCTGGCGCCTGTATCACGCCGCAGCCGCTATTACCGTCTGCTGGCGCCCCTCGCTGCCACTCTCGCGGCTACGTTGGGTACCTTTCCGCTTGTGGCATGGCATTTCCACAGTGTGCCGGTGTATTTCCTTGTAGCGAATGTCGCCGCTGTGGCGGTGATGCCTGTGATGATAGCCGGAGGCGTCGTGCTGACGATGTTGCTTCTTGGGGGTATTGAGCCTTCGTGGCTTGTCACGATGCTCGACGGCGTATATTCGCTGTTTGACGGAGTGGTAGACCGGATAGCCCGGTGGCCGGGCGCGACTGTCGGCAATATCTATTCTGATGCGTGGCTTCTGATTCCCATGTATCTCGCGCTTGCATTCTTATGCGCGTTCCTGTATCTCCGCCACCGGTGCTATGCGGTGCTCGCGGTGGCAACGCTGCTTTTTGCTGTAGGAGCGTATGCCGCCACAAGGCCTGCGTATGCCGACGGGGAGGCATATATGCTGCGTTCGCATGGTGCAACCTCCATAGCCATGCATGATGGGGATACTTTGCGGGTGCTGACGCTTGCTCCGGCGCACGGATATGGCTATGACTCGCTGATGTGGAGTCGTCGTTACCGCGATTATATGGCTACGAGGGGCATATCGTATATGGAAGTCGCACCGCTCGATTCCGCCGTGCGGTCGTCAGACGGCGTTATTGACTTTGGCCGACGTCGTATGCTTGTGGCGCATGCGATGCCGGGTGATTCGGCCGTAGCGGGGAAACGGCATGCCGACTATTACCTTGTGACTGCGCGATGGTACGGAAACCCCGTGGAGCTTTATCGCTCAACAGATGCCGATACGATAGTGCTCTCGTCGGATATGAACCGCCGCCGGCGGCTCCGGTATTACAATGAGCTGACGGCGGCGGGAATTCCTGTAATTGATCTTGGCGAGCGTCCGCTGAGTTCCTATTAGCCATGCAAGTTGGTCATGCAAGGCAGGGGAGGGTAGGGACGTTTATCCTTTTGTTGATACGGTCTGTTTCTTAGAGCTTGTCTAAATTTATATGATGCAGATTTTGAGAGGTGTTGTCAGATGGATTTTTGTTTGCGATGAGGGAGCGTAGCCGTAGCTACGTGACTGAAGAGCGAGCAAAAAGACGCTGACAAGACCCTCAAAAGCAAAGTAATATAAATTTTAGACAAGCTCTTATATTTTTACTGTATGGCTATGGACGCTCCGAGGGCATTGAGGCGCAGGTTGATATCCTCATATCCGCGCTGTATCTGCTCTATGTTGCCTATTACCGAGGTGCCCTTTGCCGACATTGCCGCTATAAGAAGCGCGATGCCTGCACGTATGTCGGGCGACGACATCCGGTGGGCACGCAGCGGATAGCGGTGGTCGAGACCGATGACTACGGCGCGGTGAGGGTCGCAGAGTATGATCTGTGCCCCCATGTCGATGAGGCGGTCGACGAAAAACAGTCGGCTTTCAAACATCTTCTGATGTATCAGCAGGCTGCCTTTGCACTGCGTGGCTGCCACAAGGATGACACTGAGCAGGTCGGGCGTAAGTCCGGGCCACGGGGCGTCGGCGATAGTGGGAATTGAGCCGTCAAGACCGGTTTCGATTTCGTATGTGTCCTGTTCGGGTATGAACAGGTCGTCGCCCTGCTGCTGCACGTCTATGCCAAGACGGCGGAAGCTGTGGGGTATAATGCCGAGGTTGTCAATCGACACATTGCGTATCGTGATTGACGATTGCGTCATGGCTGTAAGCCCGATGAACGAACCAACCTCAATCATGTCGGGAAGTATGCGGTGGCGTGTGCCGTGCAGATTGGCTGTCCCTGTCACCGTGACGAGATTTGAGCCCATGCCGCGTATCTCGACGCCCATTGCCGTCAGCATGCGGCACAGCTGTTGCAGGTAGGGTTCACATGCGGCATTGTAGATAGTGGTCTCGCCGTTGGCAAGCGTGGCGGCCATTATTATATTGGCCGTGCCTGTCACCGACGCTTCGTCGAGCAGCATATATGAGCCTTTGAGCCCTCCGGCCGGTGCCTCGAGGCGGAAAGATGCCATATCATGGTCATATTCGGCAGTGGCTCCGAGCGCCATCAGTCCCTGTATGTGGGTGTCGACCTTGCGGCGTCCGATCTGGTCGCCGCCCGGCTTGGGAAAGTAGGCGCGTCCGAGGCGTGCGAGCAGCGGCCCTATCAGAAGCACGGAGCCGCGCAGTTTCGACGAACGGCGTATGAAGTCGAGGGAATAAACATAGTCCGTGTCAATCGTCTCGGCATGGAATGTATAGCAATGCTTGGAGTTGCGGATTACGCCGACTCCCATTGCTTCGAGCAGACCTATCAGGTTGCGCACGTCGATTATGTCAGGAATGTTTTCTATTGTCACTTCCTCGGTGGTAAGCAGGCATGCGCTTATCACCTGAAGGGCCTCGTTCTTGGCGCCCTGCGGTTCGATGGTGCCTGAGAGCTTTTTGCCTCCCTCGATTATAAATGAACTCATACGGGTTGAAACTTTTATTTTAAACTATATGTACTGACGTGATAGCCGCCTTATCACATTCGTTATTAATCTTTTCTTCAAAAATACAAAATAAAAACAATATATTCAATACTGCGGTTCATAAAAATCAGCGAAGCCGCTGCGTTTCCCCCGGAGGGTGATGCAGCGGCTTCGCTGGTTATTCAGGATTGCTTGCGCGGGGCAAGCGTGATTGTCATTGATTATACGCCCTGGAGCTTGAAGTTGATCGGGAGGGTATACCATACGTTGACAGCCTGACCGTTCATCTTGCCGGGGATGAATTTCGGCAAGGTCTTGACTACGCGCATTGCTTCTTTGTCAAGGTCGGGGTCTTTGCCACGTGCGATTTTAACTTCGCCGATAGAGCCGTCGCGGGTTACAACGAATTGTACCACAACTTTGCCCTGTACGTTGTTCTCCATCGCGATTGCAGGATACTTGATGTGGGTTGAAATCCACTTCAGAAGTTCTGCTTCGCCGCCGGGGAACTGGGGCATCTGCTCAACAGAGGTAAATACCTTGGTCTCTTCGACTACAGGTGCTTTATCCTCTACGATTACTTCATTCTTGTGTTCGCGCACGATGTTGAGGTCGTCGGTACCCTGGTCGAAGTTCACAGAACCGAGAGCTGTCGAGGTGTCCTTGACCTCATCGGCCGATTTTACCTCCTCTTTGACATCTTCGTCTTTCTGTACGAGGAATTCGGTGAATTTCTCGGTATTGAGGATTTCCTCAGCGAGGGCTTCCTCTTCTTCGGGTTCGGGTATTTCCTCTTCCTGCTCCATCTGGTTCTCTTCCTCTTCAGGAATATCAAGCTCGGCCTGAAGTTCTTCGAACTGCTGCTGCTCGATGCTGGCGATCAGTTCGGCGATACGTTCATTCTCGGCGCGCTCCTTGTCGGCTTTATACATGCCGTAGAGCCATGCGCAGATGAGAATGAGTGCCAGACCTGCTATCACGTAGATGACAGCGAGATTGTGACGGCGGTCGCTTGCCTGACGGAGTGCGTATGCTCCGAATTCCTTATTCTTTCCTTCAAAAATAAGGTCGGTCCATTCTTTTGATGAAAGATCTACATCTTTTGCCATGTTCTTACAATTTTAAAAGTTAATAAACCTTACATCTTATTCGGCAGGATTACGACGTTTGTAATCTACTATCAACAGAGAGTCGGTGGGGGTGAATGTACCGATACGATATTGCGAAATCTGATTGATCTGCATTTCGTCGAGGGCTGATATCACACCCTGCCATGAAGCCTGAGGAGTAGCTTTTACGGTAATCTGCGGACGATTCGTGAATGTGCTGTCGTTTCTGACCTGACGGGCAATTTCCTGATATTCGTCTACGGTTATTTTACCGCGGCGCCACTGGTCCTTGTAGCTTTCAAGTTTTTCGAGCACATCGGTGTTTCGGTCATGAAGCACTTTGCGTATGCCTTGTACTTTACTTCCGTCGTTTCCGATGAATTTCTGGCTCTTGACGGTGTTGTCAACTACCAGACCTTTTTCGGGGTCATTGAATATGACGTTGTTGTTTTCGTCGATAGTCGGTTCGAACCCGAAATAGTAGTATACCATGTCGTTGGTGTTGCCGTCGGCGTCGGTCACTACGTTGCCGTCTTTATCACGTTCGGAGTCGATAATCAAAGTGATTGCTTTGGTCTCGGCTACGGTTTCGGAGTTATCCTGCGTACGCTCCTGATTTGGGTCGGGAGGTGCAGGAAGCGCGATGCTAAGTGTCTGCGATTTAATCATCGTGGTACAAAGCATGAAGAACGTGATAAGGAGCATGTTCATATCCACCATCGGGGTGAAGTCGACATGGATATGCATCTTCTTCTGGGCGCCTTTTTTCTTTTTGCCGCCGTCTGATTGTTCTATCTGTGCCATAATGATTATTCTTCTTTTAATGCCGTCATGACGGTGAATTTGTTCATTTTAATGGTACGGAGGTTTTCAAGCACTTTGTTTACAGTGTGGAATGAAGTACCTCTGTCAGCTTTCACTGCGATACCTTCACCGGTCTTACGCATCTTGTAGTTAAGAGTCTGCAATCCTTCGTCGTAGGGTGTGGCGTTGAAGATTGCTCTCATCCAGATTTGGAATTCATTGGTCTTTACAGGATTACCGTTAGCATCAAGTTCCTTGGTGTTGAGGTAATTAATCAATGGAATTCCGGAGTCTTTTCTGTCAAGGTCGCTCAACCATTCATCTTGCTTCGTCTGGTCCAGGCTGAAGAATTCGTGAATCTTGCTGATAGGCACACCGAATGTGGATACCTTGGCAAATTTCTCGATGTCTTCGTTGGTGATGCCGGGATCCTTGCCGCCTCCTTCTTTGTAGAGAGCTATCGCATTCTTGAGAACTTCCTTGCGAAGGTTCTCCGAGCTCCATGCTCCGGGATTGTCCTCGGGTATGTCGGGATTTGCTTCTCCCGTCACCGAGATGTACACCTTGGGGGTATCCTTGTCATCCTCGCTCGTAGCGACAAGTACTTGCGCCACGTTGGAGAGCTGGATTTTCTGGGTGGATACCGACGGCGGTGTCACAACCTGGGTCGGCTCTTTCTGAAGGAACGTCGAAGTCAACATGAAGAAGGTAAGCAAAAGTACGGTCACGTCACTCATCGCGGTCATGTCGATGAGGGTGCTCTTCCTTTTTACTTTAATCTTTCCCATATTTTACTTAGATGTTTTTGTCGTTAATACTATTGTAAAATGAAGGTCGGATTAGTGGGTTGCTGCAAACGACTGAACGATAGAGAAACCGATTTCGTCGATTGCGTAAGTCAGGTTGTCGATTTTGTTGGTGTAGAAGTTGTAAGAGATTACAGCGAATGCACCGGTTGCGATACCGAAGGCGGTGTTGATAAGTGCCTCAGAGATACCGGTAGAAAGTTCGGTAGAGTCAGGAGCGCCTGATGCAGAAAGTGCCTGGAATGATTTGATCATACCGATCACAGTACCGAGAAGACCGACGAGAGTACCGAGAGTGGTGAGGGTAGCCACGATGGGGAGGTTCTGCTGGAGTGAGGGCATCTCGACTGCCATAGCCTCTTCGACTTCTTTCTGGAGGGTAGTGATTTTCTGCTCTTTGGTGAGAACTGTGTTGGCGTCCATCTCTTTGTAACGGTTGAGGGCTGCGGATACTACGGCTGCAACCGAACCTTTCTGCTTCTTGCAGAGAGCCTGAGCGCCGTCAATGTCGTTGCGTGCGAGGCATTTCTTGACATCGCTGACGAATTTAGAGATTGAACCGGTACCTTTGGCGCTCTTGAGGGCGATGGCACGCTCTACAGAGAGTACGATAACGGTGAGAAGAAGTGTCTGGAGCACAGGCACGATGATACCACCTTTGTATACGGTACCGATAAGGTCTTCTGGGTGAGCGGCTTTTGCTACATATTCGGGTGCGAAAGCCATCGAACCGCTGTAGTATGCGGGTTTGAGTTCACCTTCAAGAGCCTCGTCGCCGAGTTCTTTAGCTTCGTCTTTGGAATATTTTGCTGCTTTGGCAGTGTCGGCGGTAACGCCACCGTCAGTGGTTTCCCAAAGGGGAGCACCGAGAGCTACATTCTTGCCATAAGTCTGGTTGGCAATATCTTCGGCCTGAACCTGAAGCTGGGTTTTGGTGAAGTGGCCTGAACCACCGAATACGAATAAGAACAAGCAAACTGCTACTACGAAGCAGGCGATGATGGCCAAGAATGCGTTCTTGATACCACGTACTTTGCTTTTTTGCGCTTGACCTTTAGCCTTGTCAGCGGGACGCGGCTGGGGAGAATTGGGCTTTTGAGCTTCCATAAAAGATAAATACTTAAATTAATGGTTAATTAATAATGATTGTTTTAGAATTTTTTCAAAATTTGTTCCTTAATCAGTTATCAGGCAAGTAAAAGTCAAAGCTATTTTTCAGGCTTAAGTCCCGTTTCATGGCTTAGTATCATTGCAATGCCGCGTCGGTGGCGCGTAAGGAAATGCCGATTAATATATAGCATGTTTTATGGTTTACCTGGAAGTCTTTTTTGCCGTTTTGCCGGCTTTGTGATGCCGGTATGCGTGACTTCTAACTGCAAATGTATCCTTTATTTTTTAACTATCAAAATTTTTAAGCCTCAAATTCTTCTATTTTGGCATATTTTGTCATGATGAAACGTTTTTTAAGTTGTTGTCGGTTTATTGTTTTCGTTATCTATTAATTATGGTCAAAATCGCTGTCTGTTTTGGGGTTGTAAATGTTGCCCGACCCTCAAATTTTGACCCCTTTGGGCACCCTCCCGGATTTTATTAAATATTTGTTAAAAATAAAAATACGGGGCGTTGCAAAAATCCAAAAAGTAGGGACGCACGGTCTGTGCTGCTTACTCAAGGAACAAGTTCGTCAACGGAGAGCCGTAGGCTCGGAGGTGTCACTATCCCCGTCCGACGCGTTAGCGGAGGGCGGGGGAAAAGGGA